>Ga0302319_10000039_pt1 | contig 216497 bp, 170 predicted proteins | sample Bog_T0_2_FD_203319 | JGI IMG/M metagenome (GOLD analysis project Ga0302319, IMG submission 203319) | Peat permafrost microbial communities from Stordalen Mire near Abisko, Sweden - Bog_T0_2 | ecosystem: Environmental > Terrestrial > Soil > Wetlands > Peat | place: Sweden: Abisko, Stordalen... | reverse complement strand
GAGATGGTGATGCCGGGCGACAACGTGGCGATGGTGGTCGAGCTGATCACCCCGATCGCCATGGAGCAGGGCTTGCGCTTCGCCATCCGTGAGGGCGGCCACACTGTGGGCGCCGGCGTGGTGACCGAGATCATTGAGTGAACGGCGGCCCCCCGCGGGGGGCGCAGCCACCCGCTCCCCATCCGGGGAGGGGGTTATTATTTGAGAAGGGAACAGCGACATGCGCGAGTTGATCACCCTGGCTTGCACCACGTGCAAGAACCGAAATTACATCACCAAGAAGGACAAGCGCAAGCACACTGACAGGCTTGAGCTGAAGAAGTTCTGCAAGACCTGCCGCAAGCACGTCGCCCATCGCGAGGTGAAGTAGCCGCGTCACGGCCCGCTGCCTCGGCGGCGGGATCATAGGCCCGTAGCTCAATGGTAGAGTACTCGTCTCCAAAACGAGGTGTTGCAGGTTCAAGTCCTGCCGGGCCTGCCAGTTCGGCTTCGGCCGATCAATGCAAGGGGAGTGGCCAGCATGGCTGAGACCCAGACAACGTTCATCGACAAGAGCCGCACCTTCTTCCGCGAGGCCTATGCCGAGCTGAAGAAGGTGACCTGGCCGCAGCCCAAGGACATCTGGGGCTCTTCCCTGGTGGTGATCCTCTTCGTGACATTCTTCACGCTCATCACCATGCTGGTAGACTACCTGCTCGGCCTGGGCATTGCGCGGATACTCAAGTAGAGACGAAGGGAGCTCGATGGCGCGCCAGTGGTTCGTGATCAACACCTACAGCGGTTATGAGAACAAGGTGAAGCTTGACCTTGAGAACCGCGTGAAGTCGCTGAAGATGGAGGACAAGATCTTCAGCATCCTCATCCCCAGCGAAGAGGTCAGCGAGACCCGCGGGGGCAAGAAGAAGGTCAGCACCCGCCGCTTCTTCCCGGGCTACATCCTGGTTGAGATGGAGCTGACCGATGAGACCTATCACTTCATCTGCGAGACCCCCAAGGTGACCAGCTTTGTGGGCTCGGGCCATCGCCCCACGCCGCTCTCGGACGAGGAGGTGGAGAACATCATCGGCCAGATGAAGGGGACCCGCAGCCGCCCCAAGCCGCACATCAACGTGGCGGCCAGCGACCGGGTGAAGGTGACCGAAGGGCCCTTCGCCAACTTCAGCGGCCTGGTCGAAGAGGTGAACATGGAGCGCGGCAAGCTCAAGGTGATGGTCACCATCTTTGGCCGGCCCACCCCGGTGGAGCTCGAGTTCGGCCAGGTGGAAAAGGAATCTTGATCCCAACAGCGAAAGGATAAGTCATGGCAAAGAAGGTCAAGGCGATCGTCAAGATCCAGATCCAGGCTGGCAAGGCCAACCCGGCGCCCCCGGTGGGCACCGCGCTGGGCCCCCACGGCGTCAACATCATGGAATTCTGCAAGGCCTTCAACGCCCAGACCCAGAAGGACGAGGGGCTGGTGGTCCCGGCGGTGGTCACCATCTACACCGACCGCAGCTTCACCTTTGTCACCAAGACCCCCCCGGCCGCCATCCTGCTGAAGAAGGCCGCCAAGATCGAGAGCGGCAGCAGCAACCCCAACAAGAAGAAGGTGGGCAAGGTCACCAAGGCCGACGTGGAGCGCATCGCCAAGCAGAAGATGGCTGACCTGAACGCCGCTAGCGTCGAGGCCGCCATGAGCATGGTGGCTGGCACCGCCCGCAGCATGGGCGTGGACATAGAGTAGCGCATCAACCCACCCGGCAGGGCCACCCGGCCCGCTATGACCGGGCCTTTCAGAGGCAAGACATGGCAAAGATCAGCAAGCGCCGCCAGGCCATCGTGAAGCTCTTGGACCCCGCCAAGGCCTATTCTGTGGCTGAGGCCGTGGCCCTGGTGAAGCAGACCGCCAATGCCAAGTTCGATGAGACCGTGGAGCTGGCGGTCAAGCTGGGCGTGGATCCCAAGCAGGCCGACCAGCAGGTGCGCGGCACCGTGGTGCTGCCCGCTGGCACGGGCAAGAAGGTGCGCGTGGTGGTGTTCGCCAAGGGCGAGAAGGAGAAGGAGGCCCAGGCCGCCGGCGCCGACGTGGTGGGCTCAGAGGAGCTGATCGAGCGGGTGCAGAAGGGCTGGACCGACTTTGACGTGGCGGTGGCCACCCCCGACATGATGAAGGACGTGGGCAAGCTGGGCAAGGTGCTGGGCCCCCGCGGCCTGATGCCCAACCCCAAGACCGGCACGGTCACCTTTGACGTGACCAAGGCCCTGGCCGACATCAAGGCCGGCAAGATCGAGTACAAGGTGAACGCCGAGGCGGTCATGCACACCCTGGTGGGCAAGGCCAGCTTCGAGGCCAAGAAGCTCGAGCTGAACGTGCTGGCGGTGATGGACGCAGTGGTCAAGGCCAAGCCAGCCGCGGCCAAGGGCCAGTTCTTGAAGAGCGCCGCCCTGAGCAGCACCCAGGGCCTGGGCGTCAAGCTCGACCTGGGCCAGTTCGCATCCAGCGGCCCAGCCCAGAGCTGATCGAAGGCACAACTCGCTTATCGTAGACAGCTGGTTCCCGGCAAGCCGGGATGAAACCCCGCCAGGGGGCCCGCCGAGATAAAAGGTGAACTTGGGAGCTTCGGCTCCCTCGGGCCTTTTGTCCCTGCGGACAGGAGGCCCTTTTCATTTTCAAAAGACAGACACGAGGGGAGGTGAGACAAGAATGCCCAACAAAGAGAACATAGCAGCAGTCGCGGCGGCCAAGAAGGACCTGGAAGGCGCGGCGGCCATCTACGTCAGCCACAACCTGAGCCTGAACGTGGAGGAGGCCACCGAGCTGCGCAACCGCCTGCGGGCTGCCAAGGCCACCCACAAGGTGATCAAGAACACCCTGGCGGCCATCGCTGCCAAGGAGCTGGGCCTGGAAGGCGTCAACTCGCACCTGACCGGCCCCACCATGCTCACCATCTGCCGCGGCGACATCGCCGCCCCGGCCAAGGTGCTGGTGGAGTTCGCCAAGGAGCATCCGCATCTGGCGGTGGTCGGCGGCCTGCTGGAAGGCAAGGTCGCGACCAAGGCAGACATCGAGGCGGTGGCCACCCTGCCGCCCCGCGAGGTCCTGCTGGCCAGGCTCTGCGCCACGCTCAACAGCCCCATCACCCGCTTCGTCCGCACCATCAACAACCCGGTGCGCGAGCTGGCCGTGGTGCTCAACGCCGTGGCCGAGCAGAAGGCCGCTTAAGCACTGCGCCGCGACGGCAGGTGCCGGGGCGGCTCTCAACCATCTAAAACAGACCATCGAGCAAAAGGAGTTATCACAATGGCTCTCACCAAGGATCAGTTCATCAGCGAGATCGAGAACATGAGCGTCAAGGACCTGGCCGACCTGGTCAAGGCCCTGGAAGAGAAGTTCGGCGTCAGCGCCGCCGCCGCCGTCGCCGTCGCTGGCCCGGCTGCCGCCGCTGGCCCGGCCGCTGAGGCCAAGAGCAGCTTTGACGTGGTGCTCACCTCGGTGCCCGCGGACAAGAAGATCGGCGCCATCAAGGTCGTGCGCGAGATCACCGGCCTGGGCCTCAAGGAGGCCAAGGACCTGGTGGACGGCGCCCCCAAGCCCATCAAGGAAGGCGTCAGCAAGGAAGAGGCGGACGGCATCAAGGCCAAGTTCGCTGACACCGGCGCCGTGATCGACCTGAAGTAGGCTTCAAGCAAGCGTAGCTTTAAAAAAGCCCCTGCCTTCACCGGCAGGGGCTTTTTCTTTTCGGCATCTCAAGGCTTGGTTCTAGCCCGCGTGCGAGAGCAGGGCTGAGAGCCTGAGGGCCGATTCCTGCTCTATGGCCACCAGGCGTGCGCGCACGCGCCAGGCGCCGGGCTTATCCAAAGCCTGGCAGGCGTCCACCGCGGCCAAGAGCTCGGCCTTGGCGCTGATGCCAGGCAAGCTCAAGGTGGCGCGCAGGGGATGGTTGAAGCTCAGGGCCTGGTCGTGCACAAAATCGAGCGGCTTGGCCAGCTGGCTCTGCTCCAGGCCATGCAGCAGGCCCTGGAACTGCGGCCACTGCCGCATCTGGTCCAATATGAGGTGGGGCTTGCTGGCCAGCAAGGTGCGGGTCTCTTGCTCGCTCAACAGGCTGATGAGCGGCTTGGCCAGGCTAGGGCCGCTGGGCTTGGCCGCCGGGGCAGGGGAGGGCGCGACGGCCTCGGGCGCGGCAGCGGGCTTGGCAGAAGGCTTGGCAGGGGCAGGGCTGGGCGCTTGCTTCAGGTTCCCCTTGCCCAGGTTCTGCTCAAGCAAGGCAACCAATCCATCGTGGTTGTGCGCGTCCATGGCAGTGAAGGCCAGGCGCACATCATTGACCTGCTTGCTCAAGGCCTGGCGCCGGCGCTCTTCATAGCTGGGCTGGTCCTCGGCTGGCTGGCAAGAAACCACCACCGCTGAGAAGCGCAGGCCAAAGTTGTTGTTAGGCGTGAGGATGCGCACCTCGGCGCTGTCACCGATGTCGGCCTGGCCCCAGGTGGTGACCGCGATGCCGGTCTCAGATAGGTTGAGGGTCTTGCAGGCCAGCACCCGCTTCAGGCCGTTTTTGGTGAAAGAGAGCTCACCATGAAGGGCCACTCTCACGCGCTTGGCCTGTCTTTGCTCAAAACCCATGCATGCTCCTTGGCTCTATGTATGAGCCCATTATATGCGCATAGTGGTTCGTGGTTTTAAAGTTTTTGTTCAGACGGATATTATGATGAATGATATCAGGAAATATTCACGTTTCATTTGCAAATAAGTGCTCTTCACTTGTCAAAACTGTAAAATTCTTGAATAGAACCAAGATAAACGTCTGAATTGTCCCGCCTGATAGAACACCGGTGGTGTTCCTGTGGAAATCTTGTCGCTTGCACGATAAACTCTTTGCAGTAGTGCATATTCTTTAAGGATACCATGCGCGCATCCATCAGATCATCATTCGCCCTTCTTGGCCTGCTCTGCCTGGCCTTGCCTCTGCGCGCCACTTTTCCTGTGACCAACGCCAACATCAACAATGGCTCGGTCATGCCCCAATCGCCGGTCATGCCCTTTCCGCAATTCAATGAATATGACTATGGCAAGACCGTGGTCAACAATCCATCGCCTGGCGTGAGCCACGTTGAGATGGAGCGGGAAGCGGTGCACATGTACATCGAGATGATGCACCGCCTCATCGACATGCCCAGCAGCTGGAAGCCAGCTGCCCTGCCCCACCGCTTTGCCTATGCCACCACGGGCTGCGGGGTGGGGAATCAGGGCTGCTCCGAAGAGGACGGCATGGCCATGCTGGCCGCGGCCCTGATGTGCGACAAGGACACCTTTGACGGCCTTTGGATTCAGGCGCGCAGCTTCATCGCCATGATACCCAGCTACGAGAGCGCCACCCCAGGCACCATGCAATACGGGAGCCTGGCGGGCAGCTGCGACAGCGGCGGGGTGATCGACTGGAACCATGCGGGCTATGGCAATGGCGCCACGGATGGCGATGAGGACGCGGCCTTGGCCCTGCTGATCGCCTGGAAGAACTGGGGCGACAACATGGGCTACACCGCGGCCGATGGCACGGCCATGAGCTACAAGCGCGATTTCAACTACCTGGTGCACGGCATGATCGCCATGCGCGAGACCAGCCTGGGCAGCGGCGTGTTCGCGCCCATCCCTGGCGCGGACGCGCCCAAGGTGCGCAGCGGCGAGATAGGCTGGGACGGCTTTGTGAAGAAGGCGGACAGCGTGGGCGAGGTCACCAGCTGGGACACCACCACCACCCAGCCCGGCTATCCCCAGGCCACCGGCTACTGCAGCGCGGCCGAGAACTACCTCTCTTACCTGGCCCCGGGCCATTACCGCTGCTTCTCAGGCGCCTTGACTGACGAAGGAGACACCTATAGCGCCATGCTCTACGAGCGCGCTGCCAATTCCAGCGAGTACATCATTGGCCAGCTGGTGGCCCAGCGCACGCCCTGGAGCATCGGCACCGACAACTACACCGTCAACCAGGCCACCTCGGCGGTGGCCTTCACCGGCAACTGGGGCGCGGTGTCTGAGGGCGTGCGCACGCCCTGGCGCAACGCCCTGGCCTATCTCTGGTACGGCCAGCCCGCCGAGCATTGGGATGTGGCCAACCATGTGGTGCTGGCTGGCGCGCCAGCGGTGAACTATCAGCGCCGCATGGCATCCACGCTCTCCGAATATGCCTGGAATCCCAGCGACCCGGCCCAGATCACCGAGGTGATGGGCACGGGCCTCACCTTCTGGGGCCCCAGCCAGCTGCAGCCGGGCATCGCCCAGAATGGCGCCCCCAACGGCACGCCTGACCGCATCCCCACCATCTTCGGCCCCATGTCCATGGCCGCACTTGCTGGCGATGACGTGGATGCCGACACCGGGGTCAATGGCCGGCAGTATGACCTCATCCACCAGATGTACCGCCAGCTGGTGGACTATTGGGACAAGGACAATGGCTCAGCGCCGGACGGCTCGGGCCTGCCCTACCCCAAGTACTTCCATGACTTCTACCGCGTGGGGCCCTTCTTGGCCATGACCGGCAACTTCCACAAGCCCTGCGAGATGGCGGCCGCGCCCAACATGAAGATCTACAAGTCGGTGAACAGCACCATCGGCTTCACCGGCGACACGCTCACCTATGTGCTCTCTTACCGCAATTTCGGATCCGCGGCTGCCACCAATGTGACCATCAATGACCCGGTGCCCAGCCAGCTGCAGGTGCTGGCCACCCAGCCTGCCGCCTCGGTCTCGGGCAACAGCGTCACCTTCAGCATCGGCACGGTGCCGGGCTTCCAGTTCCGCAACTACAGCGCCACTGAGGGCGCGGTCACCATCACCGCGGTGGTGCTGCCGGGCTTCACGGGCCGCATCTGCAACACCGCCACCATCTCGGTCAATGGCAGCCTGGCCTGGACCAGCGGCGAGTATCCCAATGAATTGAGCATGATCTACAAGAAGAACTGCGTGGACATCATCAGCCGCGCCCTGTCCCTCACCAAGACCGCCTCGCCCTCCATGGTCACCTTTGGCCAGACCATCACCTTCACCCTCACCGCCGCCAACACCACCAGCGCGGGCTGGCTCAACGGAGGCCGGCCCGATGTCTACCCCGAGTTCGCGGTCACCGATGACCCTAATCGGGGCCTGCTGCTCTATGCGGCCATGAAGAGCGAGGCCACCGAGCCGCTCATCAGCTTCGGCAACTACCGCTTCAGCTTCTATTTCAACGACAACGCCTACAATGCCAGCAACATAGGCATCACCGACAACGGCAGCCAGGCCACCCACAACACCAACACCTATGGCAACAACAACAACCGCACCCCGGCCGACTTCCAATGGGGCATCATGCCCGTGCCGGCTGGCGTGGACACCAGCGGTGGGATGAGCAATGGGCGCAAATGGAACCAGCGCATCTGGTTCCAGTTCTTCGATTCGACGGACCCGGCCATAGGCGGCGTGGCAGCCAAGAACCTGAACCCCTACATGTATGGCGTGCCCAATGAGTACTACCTGAAGCGCTTCTTCAACAACGCCACCTACTTCCCCTATGGCGACCTGATGAGCCCGCTGCTCTTCGCCATCCAGGTGCAGCCCAATGGCAATGCGGGCCGGGTGGCCGCCAACTGGGCGCCCACGGCCTGGTCGTGGGAGAACAACATGCCGCCCATAGATTACGGCGGCTTCCCGCCCGAGGTGCGGCCAGTCAGCCCTGACTGGTCTGCCGGGGACGGCACCTCGCGCGCCAACAACCTCTATGACCGCTTTGCGCTTGAGAACGACACGGCCTACACCCAGGTGCTGGTTGAGGAGTGGGACGGCACCACCTGGCGCCGGGTCTTTGGCAACGGGCCGCTGGCAGGCCGCGACCAGTACAATGTGGTGGTCACCGACACCATCCCCAGCATCTTCAACTGGGGCGGCATCACGGCCGATTCGTCCACCACAGCCACGGCCAGCTACAACGCGGGCACTGGCACGGTGAGCTTCACCATCCCCACATTGCAGATCGGCGAGACCGAGAACCTCAAATTCTGGGTCACGGCCAAGCCTGACACCGGCAGCAACTACAACAGCGGGGCTGGGCCCTTCCCCTGGCCGGTGACCAACACCGCCAGCATGTCCTCTGCCAGCGATTCGCCCATCACCAGTGGCGCTGAGGTCTTCATCTGGAACGTGCCGCCGCCCACCCCCACCCCGGTGAGCGACCTGAAGAAGTCTGCCGCGCCCACGGCCGTGGCACCGGGCAGCAATGTCACCTTCAGCCTCAGCTACAAGAACAGCCAGGGCCTCATCTACACGCCCACACCCATGGTGCCAGCTGATTGGACGGTCACCGGCTTCACCTGGACCGCCAACAGCTACACCAATGACAGCAGCGGCACGGGCCGCGCCACCAATAACGTGGTGCAGGCCTATGGCGACGGCAGCTACGTCAACATCCTGCAGTGGGATGTCTACGGCTACCTGGGCTCGGGCAGCAGCTTCTTCTGGGAGAACACGGGCGGCACCAGCACCAACGGCTTCTGGCTCGAGATACTGCCCTCAGACCCCTACAATGCGCGCATGAACCTCTACAAGGATGGGGTGCTCATAGGCAGCGACACCGCCATCCCTGCCAACGGCAACCTGACCGTGCAGGTGGTGATGACCGGCACCCACATCCAGGTCTTCATCAACGGCCAGCTCACCAACATCGACGAGTACGGCATCACCCCGCCCGCGGTGCAGGGGCCCTATTCGGGCTATCGCAACGGCGCCCCTCTCTCGGGCTGGTCCGGCGCCCAGCAGAACGCCCTCTACGCCTTCCGGGCCTGGACCGATGCCGCGGTCAACATCCAGCTCTGGGACACGGTGCCGGCCTGCTTCAGCTTTGTCTCGGCCCAGAATGGCGGCACGCTGAATGCCGGGGTGGTCAGCTGGCCCAAGGTGGCCATGGAGCGCCTGGCCCAGGGCTTCACCTACACCTGGGTCGGCCAGGCCTTGGCTGCTTGCGCCTGCCAGAACGCATCCAATACCGCGCGGGTTGACACTCTGGGTTATGCTAGCCAGATGGCCACCGCGGTGGTGACCGTGGCCTGCAATGGCACAGCCACGGACACGCCCACGAGAACGCCCACCCCCAGCCCCAGCCCCAGCTCCACGCGAACAGCCACGCCCAGCGCCACGCCCAGCTCAAGCGCCACGCCTTCGCCCAGCCCAAGCGGCACGCCCTCGCGCACGCCCTCGGGCACGCCCAGCTCCACCGCCACGCCCTCGCCCAGCCCCAGCAGCACGGGCACGCCTTCTCCAACGGGGACGATGAGCCGCACGGCCACGGGCAGCGCCACGCCCAGCTACACCCTGCCGCCCACGGGCAGCGCCACCAACTCGCCCACCGCCTCGCCCAGCTCCACGGCCTCAGCCACCGCCTCCTCCACCCGCACGGCGACGCCCAGCTCCACGGCCACCCCTTCGCCCTCGCCCACGGCCTCGGCTTCGCCCAGCTCCACGGCCAGCGGCACGGCCTCGCCCACCAGCACATTGCTCCCCACGGGCAGCGCCACTGACACCAAGACTATCACGGTGAGCAGCACCGCCTCGCCCACGCCCAGCTCCACGGGCACGGCCACGCCCAGCAGCACGGCCACGGCTACGGCCACGCCCACCAACACATTGCTCCCCACGGGCAGCGCCACAGACTCGCCCACGGCCTCGCCCAGCCACACCAGCTCTGACACGCCATCGGCTTCGGTGACCGCCAGCGCCACGCCCACGGCCTCAGCCACGGCCTCAGCCACGGCCTCTAGCACAGCCTCGGCCACGGCATCTGGCACCAGCACCCAGTCGCCCAGCTGCACGGCCAGCCTGACCTTCTCGGCTAGCCCCACGCCCTCGCTGACCTTCTCGGCCTCGGCCACGCGCACGGCTACGCCCACGGCTTCGGCGTCGCCTAGCGGCACGGCCACCCGCACGCTCACTTCCACCCGCACGGCCACCGCCACCTCTAGCTCCACGCGCACGCCCTCGGCCACGCCCACCGCCAGCCTCACCTTCACGGCATCCCCCACCATCTCGGTCACCTCCACCAAGAGCCCGGTGGTGTTCTACACAGTGCCGCCCCTCATCCTCTCGCCCGGCCCGGGCGTCTATCCCAATCCCTTCTCGGACCAGGCCACCATCTACGTGAAGCTCTCAGCGGACGCGCAAGTGCGCCTGGCGGTTTACAACGTGGCGGGCGAGAAGGTGCGCGTGCTGCAGATCGCTGGCAAGCGGGGCATGAACAAGGTGGCCTGGAAGGGCGACAACAACTATGGTGCCCGCTGCGCCTCGGGCTACTACATCGTCCGCCTGCTCGCTGACACCGGCAGCATGCATGACAGCCGCTGGCTGCAGGCAGTCATCACGCGCTAGGGCAGGGAAGCGCCCAAAAGAAAAGCCCGCCGTTCAAACGGCGGGCTTTTCTTTTTTGAGCGGCCTGCTCAGCGGCTGGGCGCCAGGGCGGCCAGGGCCCAGCGGATCCGGTCTTTGATGGCTTCGTCCCCATACATCTCTGCCTTGCGCTGCGCCAGCACCGCCTCATCGCGGAGCAGGGAATCCATGCTCTTGTCCAGCATGGTGCCTGTGAGCACCAGGCTGGCCGTGGCGCCCACCAAGAAGTAGGCTTGGCGCTCGGGTGGGTCGGGCCTCAGGCTGCCGGTGGCTTGGCAGGCTTTGATCAGCTGGATGAAGACCTGGTTGTGGGTGAGCGTCTTCTCGCCCAGGAATTCTGCAGAGGGCGCAAAGCCCACCAGGCTGTCCTTGAGCAAGGCCACCACCACGTGCCGATTGTCGCGCATGAAAAAGGCGTAATTGATGAGGGATAGCTCAAGCTGCTTGAGGGGGGTCTCTTGCTGGGCAGCCTCGGTTGTCAGACGGCTGAAAAAATCCTCGTAGCCAGCCTGCAATACCCGCCGGGCAAAGGCTTCCTTGCTCTTGAAATGGTAATGAAAAAGGCCCAAATTCACCTTGGCCCGCTTGACCACTTGGCGGACAGTGAGCCCCGATATCCCGGTCTCAGAGATGAGCTCGAGGCCGGCCTGGATCATCAATTTGTCGACATTGGATTGCGGACGGGGCATGGGAGCTCTCCTTTGAGCGCTAGGAGGAGATGGCTGAATTGCGCCTGAAAATATGGGAATTATCGTTCAACTCATGCGTCTATTGTCGATAGGAAGCGTATGTTTGAGAACGGGCAGCGGCGGCAATTAGACACTTGCTCTACGCATTTTGACCAAATAAGGGTTTGGTCAGCCAAGCGTTTACACCTCAAGTGCCATGTGATACTTTACAGCATATAAATGGTTTTATCAAAGGCGCATTCCCAGCTTGAGGCATCCTATTGGGTGTTCTAAGGCCAGGAAAAGGCTAGGGCGGACACTTGACCTTGACGACCTTCCTCAGTTTGAAACACGTGCGCCTCTTGCTGCTCGCCCTGTCGCTCTGCGCCCCGGCCTGGTCTGCCACGCGCACTATTGTCCCGGGCGCGGGCCAAGCCATGCCCAATGGCACTTTTTTGCTGGCTGGGGATAGCCCCACCCCCACCCCCTCAGCCACGGCTGACACGAATGGCAACGCCACCTTCAGCCCCACCCCTGGCGACACGCCGCCCGCGTCCAGCTCTGAGCCGCTGCTGCCGCCGCCCCCGCCGCCCGCTGAGCTCTTGGTGCCCCTGGCTGGCCCCAAGGCGGTCAGCGCCGAGGCGGCCGCGGCCCTGAGCTTCACGGCCGATGGCTCGCCCCTGCCCCCCACCTTCTTGACCGCCATCGCCGACAATGGGGCCATCGTGCTCTCCTGGGATTCTGCCCACGGCCCCCAGCCCATCTCGGGCTACCTGGTCTACCGCGCCACCTACGCCGGCAGCCAGCCGGCCGGCAGCCTCAACAAGGCCCCCATCAGCGGCTACAGCTTTGTGGACAATGCGGACAACAGCAAGGTGGCGCCCCGCAACCGCACGGCCTACTGGTACCGCGTGCGGGCCTACGACACGGACCAGCGCCTCTCTGACCTCTCAGCTGAGGTCTCAGCCACGCCCAGCGGGCCGCTGCTGCCCCCATCCAACGCCAAGGCCTTGGCCGGGGACGGGCTGGTGGACCTGGCATGGAGCACGCCCGCCTCCACCGGCGACCACGAGCTCTCTGGCACCCTGGTCTTTCGCGGGGACGACACTGGCAAGTATGCGCCAGAGCCAGTGACCCGCCTGGCAGCCGATGCGCTGGCCTATGAGGACAAGGGCCTCAAGAACGGCCAGTCCTACCACTACTCCCTGCGCTCCTTTGATGATGCGGGCAACACCAGCTCTGCCGGCGCTGACATGGAGGCCAGCCCCCTGCGCGCGGCTGCCGCGCCGCAGGGCCTGACCACCATTGGCCTGGCTGAGGACCTCATCAAGATCAAGTGGCAGCCCAGCGCCGGCGGCGGCACCTATCAGGTGGCGGGCTATAATGTCTACCGCAGCCTCACCGAGAGCGCTGACCTGAGCCTGCCTCCGGTCAACAAGGCGCTGGTGCCCGAGGGCGGCTATTACGAGGATGGCAGCGAGTACAGCGTGGCGCCGCCCAAGAAGGGGACCACCTACTACTACTATGTGGTGCCGGTGGACGAGAAGGGCAACCTGGGCAAGCCCTGCGACCCAGTCAAGGGCCAGAGCGTCGATTCGCTGAACACCCTGAGCCTGGGCACCTACGACATCGCCTCGGCCCAGAGCAGCCTGGGCATCAACGGCCGCAAGTGGATCACCTTTGGCTACACCTGGCAGCTGGACGGCCAGCCCTCGGCCAGCCTGGCGCCCTCGGGCATGAGCAAGGGGCTCACCCTGGACCAGCAGCTGCAGGTGCGCCTGCAGGGCCAGGTGGGGCGCAAGATCGTGGTGGATGTGGACTACGATGACAAGACCGAGGACAAGCGCAAGATCAGCATCGTCTACAAGGGCGACCGCGACGAGATCGTGGAGGATGCCAGCTTCGGCGACATCAACCTTGACCTGGGCCACACCGAGTTCGTCAACTACCAGAAGGCCCTCTTCGGCTTCATGGTGAAGCTGCGCAGCCCTGACAACCGCTTGCGGCTCACCGGCATCGGCGCCCAGACCAAGGGCATCACCGAGACCAAGCGCTTTGTGGGCAGCATGGCGCCGGACATGACCGGCAATGTGCGCGGCCGCGACATCCTGGACACCCAGTTCTCAGCTTACCGCTATTATTGGCTGACCAAGGACATGACCTACCTGAACAAGGGCACCCAGTTCAGCGTGGTGGCCGGCTCGGTGAACATCTGGGTGGACCGCCAGAGCGCTGCGGACCGCAACAGCGGGCTGGCAACGCTGTCCAAGCCCAAGGGCCAGTATGCCTTCATCCAGATGCATGCTGGCATCGACTACACGGTGGATGTCTACACTGGCATCATCACCTTCAACACCTCCATGGCCGCCAACTACACCATCATGGTGGCCTTCGCCATCCAGGACGCGGCAGGGGCCATCGTCCAGACCACGGGCTACACCACGGACTTCAACCCCAGCTACAACCAGGTCACCCTCAACAACCTGCTCGATTTCAACGAGGCGAACCTGAGCTCGGATTCGCTCAACGCCAACACGGGCTCGCTGCATGGGCTCAACCAGAACCATCTCATCCAGAATGGGACCAATTCCACGTCCTATGATGCGCACATGCTCTGCCAGTTCTATGACCTGGGCAACCGAAACATCCTGGATCCCAAGGTGGACCCGGACTTCAGGATCAGCATCGTGGACAGCAAGAACAATAGCACCCTGCTGCCCCCGCCCACGGATCCCAGCTCAGCCAACATCTATGTCATCGACCCGGTGCTGGGCCTGCTGAAATTCGTGGCGCCCTATCCCTTTGCCCTGGGCCAGGCCTTTGGCACCAACCAGCCTCTGAACTCGACCCCCATCAACACCAATCAGGCAGATGCCTATCGCCAGCCCTCGCAGAGCAACTACCACGTCCATGTGGAATACAAGTACCACGTGACCAGCTACACCCTGCACTTTGGCATCATCCGCGGGTCTGAGACCATCCGCCTGGACGGCCGCCGGCTCTCCCGCGATGTGGATTACAGCCTGGACTATGACAGCGGCATCCTGCTCTTCATCAACCCCGACCTGGTCAAGGACAGCTCGGTGGTGGACGCCACCTATGAGTATTCCCAGCTGGGCGGCCAGTACACCAGCAATGTGTTCGGCGGCCGGGCTGAGTATGACCTGACAGCCAACAAGAGCCTGACCGTGGGCAGCAGCTACCTCTTCAACGGCGGCCAGACCCCGCTCACCATCCCCGATGTGCGCTCAGCGCCCAGCAACCTGAGCCTGCTGGATGTGGACGTGAAGTCCACGGTATCCAAGAAGACGGTCAATGAGGTGCTGCGCCAGCTCACCGGCATCGATGATGTCAATGTGCCCATCGAGGTTACCAGCTTCAAGGCCGAGATGGCGCATTCTTGGCTCGACCCCAACACCTATGCGGTGAACGGTGAGAACGGGGTGGCCATGGTTGATGACTTTGAGAGCGTGGAGAACATCGTCTCCACCTCGGTCAGCCCCCAGTCCTGGTTCCCCTCCTCTGTCCCGCAATCCATCATCGCTCAGACTGGCGACTACGGCGGCCTCAACCAGGTCTATTCCGAGCGCCGCTTCAGCTACCTGACCACTGACACGGCCCAGGGCCATGACACCAATTCGAACGCCAACAACATCAACGGGACCACCACCAGCCTTGAGAACATGCTCGAGATCGACTACAGCGGCTTCGGCGATGCCAATGCCTGGGATTCCTTCTGGACCTCCATCTCCCACCAGGGCCAGTCCTTGAGCACCTATGACACCCTGGAGGTGTGGGTCAAGGTCAACAGCCCGGTCATCATGCACTTTGAGCTTGGCGTCATCGATGACGACGTGGTCGGCACTGGCATCTATTCCACCGAGAGCACCACGGGCTACCTGGCGCCGGGCCAGGACAACGGCTTGCCTGGCTACAAGGTGCACTATCCCAACTCGCCTGGCAGCTATTGGGGCGCGGGCAACAACATCATCAACCAGGACGACATCGATGGCGCAGGCGTGCTCAACGCCAGCTATTCCTATTACCATTACTCCCGCGAGATCCAAGCCGTCTCCACCAACAACGGCTTCACGCGCTTGGACATCCCCTTGAGCGGCCCCAACCCAGCCTTCCCAGGGGACAGCTCCCTGGGCATGTACACCAACAGCGCCACGCTCAGCAATGTGCCGGGCAGCTCCAATTTCATGGCCCTGGTCAAGCATGCCCGGGTCTGGTTCACGGTGCCGGCCGGCGCCCCTGGGGCAGGCAAGATCATCGTCGAGAGCATCCAGGTGCTGGGTGACAAGTGGCAGGCCCAGGCAGACCAGGCGGGCCAAGACGCCCTGGGCCAGACCGTGACCGCAGTGGATTCAAGCAAGTTCTCGGTGGCGGCCATCAACCGCTACACCAACGCCTCTTATCCGCCCAACCAGACCTTCATCAGCCAGCAGCAGAACGCCGACACCAGCCGCGAGCAGTCGCTGGATGTCTACAGCGCCATGACCGTGAGCGACCGGGTGGCCAGCGGGGTGGACGCCGGCGACCCGCTCTACAAGGCGGTGCGCATCCTCACCACCGGCTCGGCGCTCGACTTCAGCCCCTACGCCAACATGAAGATGGACATCTACAAGCCCCAGGCCACCCAGCCCGGCGAGGTGCTCTTCCTGCGCCTGGGCAGCGACAACAACACCTGCTACCAGTACAACTTCTTGCTGGACAGCGTGCCGGTGGGGCGCTGGACCACGGTCACCCTGGCCATGGATGGCTCAGACGGCCATCGCGTGGCCAGGGGCAGCGCCTACCTGCGCTATGTCACCGAGGCCATCCTGGGCGTGCTCAACCCCAACTCCAGCTCGCCCGGCGAGCACGTCTACCTGGATAACCTGCGGCTCACCGACGCCAAGTCGCGCGAGGGCACAGCCTACATGCAGAGCGCGGACATCAAGCTCTTTGAGGGCAAGGCCAACATCCATGAGAGCTACCGCGACGTGGGCAGCGACTTCGTGCAGATGGACCAGCAGGCCGACCCTCCCAAGCAGCACAGCCAGGTGCTGGCCCTGAGCGCGGACGCGGCCCTGTCGGCCAAGACCCAGGTGAGCGGCGGCTACACCCACACCGCCTCCTTCGTGGACCCGGTGCAGCAGAACGACCCCGGCTACAGCAACAACTACAGCACGCCCAACACCACCAGCCAGGCCAGCAATGGCAAGGTGGCCTACACCGGCATCAGCGGCCTCAGCCTCAACCTGGGCGGCGCCTACAGCGAGACCCGCAGCCAGTACCTGCCCGTGTATGTGCAGGAGCAGCGCGACGCCTACAGCGGGGCCTATCCCCTGATGGACCCCAGCAACACCCAGCGCCAGTTCAGCGTGGCGCCCCAGCTCAGCTACATCACGCCCAAGCTCTGGCCGGTGCTGCTGCACGGCGAGAACCTGCAGGCCAGCCTCAGCTACCAGGAGAGCAGCACCAACTATGACGGCGCCACCGACACCAACACGCCCTATTATGACCAGGTGCTGAAGACCCGCTTGCAGGCCTACCGCTACAGCGGCGCCTACCAGCTCTACTTCCCGGGCATCAGCTTGAGCCCCAGCCTGAGCTATTCCAAGCAGGATGCCCTGGGCAGCCTGCCGGCCGCCAGCGTCAACCAGCCCTACTATGAGCTGGGCCCCGGCAACACCCTGGACCGCTGGGTGCCGCAGGCCGAGGCACTGAACCCCACCCTGGTTCTGGACATGCCGGCCATCAAGGACCTGGCCCCCAAGCTGAGCTACAACTTCACCAACACGCGCAGCTACATCAACAACACCCTCATCACCAACGGCTCGCTGGAGGCGGTGGCCAGCCTCAAGCTGGGCGAGCTGCTGCACGTGGCGGCCATCCCGCCCTTGAACCTCAGCCAGCGCTGGACCGTGGCTTCCACCTTCGACAACACGGTGCCGGACCAGGTGGACCCCAGCCTCTCGACCACCGACCGCATGGCCCAGCGCCAGAGCTTCTGGCAGGGGACCTGGTGGGTGCGCATAGAGAACCTGCGCATGGGCGAGAACACCAGCGACCCCAACAACATAGAGTACGCCGCCACCAGCGCCAGCCGGCACAGCGAGAGCAGCGTCAACACCACCTTCAGCGCCACCCTGCCCGGCCTTGACTGGAAGACCTCGTTCAGCCCGCGCTTCGGCTACAATGTGAACCGCGACATGACCCAGCGCGGCTACCCCACCACCGGCAACCAGATGACTGCCGGCACGGGCATGAACGTGGACAAGCCGCGGCTCTTCTTCAACGACTTCTTCAAGCCCGCCAGCCTTAACCTGAGCTATGACTATGCCTGGAACGACTCGCTGGACCAGACCAACACCCTGGTCAGCAACAAGACCAGCCACAGCTACCACTGGACCCAGGCCAACAAGCCCACCGACAACCTGGCCCTCACCTTTGACGTGGCCGGCACCAACAGCTGGGCCACCGCCTACTACGCCCTGGGCGGGACCACCGGCACCGCTGCGGCCAAGACCAATGACAACCTCATGAGCGCGGCCATCAAGACCAGCTACAACCTGCTGCTAAACCAGAACTACAAGATGTGGGATGTGTGGCCCTTCTATGGCCGGGTGCTCAAGCTCACCCAGCGCTTCCAGCTGGACAACAACTTCACCTACACCCTGCATGACACCTTCAGCGACGTGCAGGCTTCCCAGCTGGACACCATGCTCTACAGCATCACCAACAACATCGCCTACAACCTGCTGGCCAACGTCAAGGGCAACCTGGGCCTGCAGTGGGACTGGTACAACAACATCCTGGCCCCGGGCCTTAGCTACAAGGCACTCACCATCAAATTGGGGCTGGACGCCAATTTCTGACGCCCGGCCTATCACTGTGGGGAAAACTGTGCGCCGCTTCGCCCTCATCCTGAGCCTGCTGCTGTCCGCCCGCGCCTGGGCCGGGGACCCTGGCGCGCCCCTCATCGTGTCCGCTGGCACGCTGGCTGGCGGCCTGGGCCGGCTTGCCTTCAGCGCCCCGGCCCAGCAGGCAGACACCCTGGTGGGCTATGCCATCTGGCGCAGCGACTCAGGCGGCGCCTGGCGGCTGGCTGGCCATGTCAGCTTCACTGCTGCGACCCTTGAATGGTCCGACACCTTGCCCGCCCAGTGCGGCGCTGCCAGCCTGGCTTACATGGTGCAGAGCATAGGCAGGTCAAACCCCAATGGCGATTCGAGCACTGCCGACAGCCTGGATGTGCCCTGCGCGCCCTCGGGCCTGTCCTTTGGCGCCATCTCGGGCGACAGCAGCCATGTGGCGGCCGGCTTCGCATCGGGCGTGGCTGGCGGCACCCAGGTGGGCCTGGCTTTGAGCCCCAGCGCTGCCCCCTTGGCCTTTGCCACGGCCGGCAGGCCCTGGCTCACCCTCACGGCTTCATGCGGGTCCTATCTCACCCTGACTGCCTGGGCCATGAATGCGGCGGGCAACCTGGGCCTCCCCCTGACAGCCGCTGCCTGGTCTTCGCCCTGCGCGCCAGCCTTCTCATCCCAGTCCGTGAGCAGCCAGGGCAAGCTCAGCCTGGCCTGGAGCCTGGCCAGCCCGGCCAAGCAGGCCCAGCTCTGGCGCTCGCCCATCCCCAGCCTGGCCGCCGCCTCCCTGGTGAGCACCAGCGCAGCCACAGGGTCTTACCTGAGCCCAGCGCTCGACCCGGCAGCGCCCTCGTATTGGGCTCTGGCTGGCGTTGATGCCCAGGGCAGCAGCTCGGCAGCCTCTGCCTGGTCTTTGGACCTGCCGCCGGCGCCTGTGCTGAGCGTGGCCTCCAGCCTGGGCCAGGCTGAGCTGAGCTGGCTCACTGCCACCGCCGTGGCGGATGTCACCGGCTATCGCATCTATCGCTACCAGCCCGGCGGCGCCACAGTGACCGCGGATGTGGGCAGCCTGAATCGCACCACTCAGGCGCTGGATGTTGGGGGCAGGTACATCTACAGCCTGGCGTGGCTGGCCGGCGGCTTGCAGGGGCCGCTCAGCCTCACCCAATCTGCCTACAGCGGCCTGGTCGCGCCCAGCGTCTCGACCCGCAGCCTGGACCCGCTCACCGGCCAGCTGGCGCTGAGCATCAACCCCAGCGTCTCAGCCTATCCGCTCACCTACAGCCTGGCGGTGCAGGGGAGCGCTGCCCAGCCATTGCTGACCAGCCAGACCAGCATGACCTTGCCGATCTCCGCCTTTGCTCCCTCTGCCACATCCAGCACCAGCAGCAGCTTCAGCCTGCTGCTCTCGGCCTGGGATGACCATGGCCGGCAGAGCCTGACCAGCACCGCCTCTTTCACCCTGCTGCCCGCTCCCGCAGGCTTGAGCGCCAGCGCAGGCAACTCGCGCGTGGCGCTCTCTTGGGATGCGGTGCCTGGCGCCACGGGCTATGCCGTGTACCGGGGCACCTTTGCCAGCGCGGCTGATGCCTCGGACAGCAGCACGGGCTATGGCGCCAGTCTGGCCCTGGTGACCGCGCCGGGCTACATCGACAGCGCGGCCTACAACGGCATGACCTATGGCTACAGCGTGGCCAGCCTGGGGCCTGAGGGCTTCCCGGGCCTCTTGAGCAGCAAGGCGGGAGGCCTGCAGCCGGGCCTGGCCCCGGGCGCGCCCTCGCACTTGGCTGTGTCCTGCGACCCGGAGCCCTTGAGCGGCCCGCCTTCCATCACCCTCTACTGGTCCCCGGCCTCCACGGGCAGCCAGCCCATCTCTTCGTATCAGGTCTGGCGCTCCACCTCTGGCCAGCCCAGCATCACCGACGCGGTCTGGGACCAGGTCTATGCCCAGGATGCCGGGGTCACCAGCACCCCGGCTGCCTGGGCCTCGCCTGGCTACCCGGGCGGCGCGCTGTGCCTCTCGGACACCACGGTGGCCTATGGCCAGACCTACGATTATGCCATTGCCGCGCTGGACACGGCTGGCCGCTCCACCCCCTTGGCCAGCTTCAGCGCCCAGGCAGTCATCCTATCCCTGCCCGCGCCGCAGAACCAGCACGGCCAGCTGCAGTCGAATGGCGTGCTCTTGAGCTGGACAGCGCCCACGAGCAGCTCTTATCCCGTGACCGCCACGCTCATCCAAAGGGCCTACCAGTCGGACATGTCCTATGAGCCGCTCACCACCACCGCCTTCAGCTATTACCTCGACCCCTTGGGCGCGGCGGGCAACAGCCTGACCGCAGCCTACATCTACCGCTTTGTGAGCGAGGACAGCCTGGGCCATGTGGGCACTGACTCGTCCCCCGCCACGGTCAGCCTGCCCAGCCCCACGCTCACCACCACCCCGCAGGCGCCCGCGGGCCTTGCAGTTGCCAGCGCCGAGCAGGGCGGCAGCAAGGGCCTGCAGCTCTCATGGCTGCCCAACCGGCCCTCGGATGCCCTGAGCGCCTACATGGTCTACATCGATGGCGCCTGGGCCCAGACCGTCACCGCCTCCAGCGCGCCGCTCTCCACCTTTGTGCCCTTGAGCGCCACGGCCTATGGGTCCGCGGTGCTGGCCCAGCTGCAGGCTGTGGGCAGCCGCTCCAGCCTCACCAGCACGGCCTTGGTGTCGCCGCTGCTGCCGCCCACGCCCGCGGGCTTGACCGCTGTGCCAGCCGCCTATGCAGGGCAGGGAGCCATCCAGCTGGCATGGAATGGCGTGGCCTCTGGCTGCGGGGTCACCGCCTACCAGGTCTATCGCTCGCCCAGCGCGCTGGTGGGGCCAAGCCAGGGCCTGCCGCTCACCCAGGTAGCTTCGCTGGCCTATGAAGGCCAGGTCAGCTGGACTGACCTGGCTGCCACAGGCACCCAGTTCTACACGGTCACCATGCTCGGGGATGGCGTGGAGGGCCTTGCCGCCCTCACTGCCTCGGCCAGCGTCCCTGGCCTGCCAGCCTCGCCGGTCAATGTGGCGGCCGCCAGCCTCACTTACACCTCCGGCATCTATCTGCAGTGGCAGGACAGCGGGGATGGCCTGGCCAGCGCTTACAAGGTCTGGTACGCCAGCTATGCCTTCAGCGGTGACGCCAGCGCTGCCCCGGGTTCGCGCCTGGTGGCCAGCGCCGCCGGCCCTTCTTCGCCGGGGCAGGCCCTGGGCCTCACGCTCACCGGCGCGGCCTTTGGCGGCAGCTCCCTGCAATGGTCCCTGGCCGTGGCTGCCAGCTCAGCCAATGGCGCTGGCCCGGCAGCTGATGCGGCGCCCTTCAGCGCCCAGGTGCTGCCCGCGCCTGCAAGCTTCAGCGCTTCGCCCGGCTATGACACCAGCAGCGCCCAAGCAGACATCAGCCTGGTATGGAGCGCGCCTGTCAGCGCGCCGGCGGCATCCTGGTACGCGGTCTATGACAGCGGCATGAACGCCATCACCACGGTGGCAGGCGCTAGCGGCTCCTATCTCATCGACCCTGCGCCGCTCACCAACACCGCCCTGAGCTATGGCCTGCAGCCCTTGGGAAGCCAGCCCAGCTTCAGCTATGGATGGGTGAGCGCCACGGCCATCGCTGTGCTGCCCCTGGGCTCTGCGCCCACCTTGGTCATCCCATTGGCAGGGGATGGCACCGTGCAGGTCCTCTGGGAGCCCATCACGGGCCAGGGGCCGCTGCTGGGCTATAGGGTCTACCGTGACAGCGCCCTCATCGCTACCCTGGGGCCCACCGCAGATTCTTACACCGACACCGGCCTGCAGGATGGCGTGAGCCATACTTGGCAGTTGAGCGGGTTCAATAGCGCGGGCGAGGGCCCGGCCGCCTCAGAGAGCCTGTCTGCCAGCGCCACCCAGGGCCCCTTGGACCCAGCGGGCCTGAGCGCCCAGAGCGGCTATTCTGGCTTGGTGGCCGTGGGCTTGCAGTGGCAGCCTGCCCCGGACTGCGCCGCTTGCTCCTACAACATCTACCGGTCCACCGATGCCGCCGAGGACTTCAGCCAGGTGGCCGCGCTGGGCCAGGACAGCCCGCTATTTGTGGGCCAGACCGGTCCCTCGGCCCTGTCGGCCCAGGACACCCTGGACCCCTCGATGGAGACGTCCCCGCTCTGCCCCCTGCAATACGCGGTCACGGCCATGAGCATCACCGCTGAGACTGCGGATTACTTCTACTATGTGGAATCAGACCCGGTCACGGTCACGGCCCAGCTCTGGCACATGCCGCCCGTGGTGGCGCTGACCGCCCAGCCCGGCAGTTCGCGGGTTGACCTGGTCTGGCCGCCCGTCACCTCAGCCGGCACCTGGCCACTGGCCAGCCAGCCCTACACGGTATACAGGGCCACCAGCAGCAGCCTGGCCCAGGCTGCTGCCGCTGGACCGCTGACAGCCACGGCCTTGAGCGCCTTCAGCGACACCACGGTGGCCAATGCCACGGCCTACAGCTACTTTGTCACCATCACCGACCAGATGGGCAACCAGGCTCAGGATGCAGGCCAGGCCAAGGCGCAGCCCATCGCCCCGCCCTCGCAGCCCGCGCTCTTCGCTATCGCGCCAGGCAACCGCAGGGTCCTCCTCACCTGGCAGGTGGACCAGGCTGACTTCAATGCTGGCGTCACCTACAACATCTACCTGGCCACCAGCGCTGGCGCCGCCTATGGCGCCCCCTGCATGACTGGCCAGGGGCCCAGCCTGGTGAGCGGCTTTGTCACCTATTCGGTCGATTATCCCTCGGACACCGGTAGCGCCGCGGCCCTGGTCAACCGCCAGCCCTACTGGTTCGCCCTGGCGGCCATCGACGCCTATGGCGAGAGCCCGCGCACGGCGCCAGCCCTGAGCGTCATCCCCTATGCGCCGCTGGCCGTGCCGCCAGCCCACCCGGGCTTGAGCGCCAGCCTGCTGCCGGGCGGAAAGTCAGTGCAGCTCTCCTGGGCCTGGGATGGCAGCGGCAATGCCGAGGATGCCGCCAGCGGGCCGGGCGGCACTCCTGGCAATTACCCGATGGCCGGCTTTGTGATCTATCGCAGCGTTGATGCGGGCAGCTCCTATGCGGTGCTGCTCACCATGACCGCCACAGCGGACGGCAGCTACACCTGGCTGGACACCACCACCTCCTTTGGCGCCCATTACACCTACCGGGTGGCGCCGCTGGATGCGTCCGGCAATGTGGGCTTCGGCTACACCTTGGCTGAGCTGAGCATCCCGGCGCCGGTGAACGCCCTGCTGCCAGACCACAATGCCTTTGACCCGGTTCATGGCGAGAAGGTGGTGCTGCGCTTCTCGCTGGTGCAGAGCGGGCATGTGAGCATCAAGGTCTACACCCTGCAGGGCCAGTACGTGGCCGACCCGGTGGAGGTGGACGTGAATGGCGCCAGCGGGGGCACTCCGGCGCTCAATTCCAGCTACAGCTGGGATGGCCGCAACTCTGACGGCCGCATGGTGGCCTCGGGCGTCTACCTGCTCAGGCTCACGAGCCCGGGCTTCAGCACCACTGGCAGGGTGGCGGTGATCAAGTGAGCAGGGCGCATTGACAAGCCAGCCATAAAAACCCTATAATCTGTTGCTTTTTTACTTCAACCTTTTCCGAGGACGCCCCGCTTCATGAAGCGAACCACGACCGTCATCGTCATCACACTGGCCCTCTCCCTGCTGTCGGTGTACTTCTTGTACCCGCAGTGGAGCCGGCTTGATTTCAGCAGCAAGCCCAATCTGAACCTTGGCCTCGACCTTCAGGGCGGCATGTATCTGAAGTTGGAAGTCGACATGGACAAGCTGCCCAAGGGCGCGGATGGCAAGCCCCGCATCGCCCCGGCCGAGGCGGTGGACCGGGCCCTGGAGATCCTGCGCAACCGGGTGGACAGCCTGGGCGTGGCTGAGCCCATCCTGCAGAGGGAAGGGGACCACTATGTGGTGGTCCAGCTGCCGGGCCTCAAGGACCCTGAGCGCGCTGAGGCCATCATCGGCCAGACTGCCCAGCTGACCTTCAGCCTGGTCTCTGAGAGCGTAAAGCTCTCGGACCTTACCGACGCCAACGGCAACACGGTGGCCTCCAAGATTCCTGACAGCGTGGTGGTGGTGCAGGGCAAGGAGGATGAGGGCCGCTTGGTGCTGGAGAAGAATGTGCTGATGACCGGCGACAGCCTGGAGGACGCCAAGGTCGACTTCAGCTCGGACGCCCTGGGCAAGCCAGTGATCGCCTTCACCCTGACCCCCGAGGGCGGCAAGCATTTCGCCGAGCTGACCAGCGAGAACGTGGGCCGGCGGCTGGCCATCGTGCTGGACGGCGTGGTGCAGAGCGCCCCGGTCATCAAGGGGCGCATCGGCGGCGGCAAGGGCATCATCGAGGGCAACTTCACGGCCGAGGACGCCAAGGACCTGGCCCTGGTGCTGCGCAGCGGCGCGCTGCCCGCCCCGCTCAAGATCATCAATCGCTATGTGGTCGGCCCCAGCCTGGGCGCAGACACCATCCGCAAGGGCATGACCTCGGCGGTGGTGGGCACCCTGGCCGTGCTGCTCTACATCGCCTTCTACTACCGGGTCTCGGGCCTCATCGCCGACCTGGCCCTGCTCTTCAACCTGCTCTTCCTGATGGGGGCGCTGGCCAGCCTGCACGCCACGCTCACCCTGCCGGGCATCGCTGCCATCGTGCTCACCATGGGCATGTCGGTGGATTCCAACGTCATCATCTTCGAGCGCATCCGCGAGGAGATGAGGGCGGGCAAGACCGTGCGGGCCGCGGTGGATGCGGGCTACAGCCACGCTTTCTGGACCATCTTCGACTCGCACATCACCTCGCTCATCACCGCCCTGGTGCTCTTCCAGTTCGGCACCGGCCCCATCAAGGGCTTCGCCGTGTCGCTATCGCTGGGCGTGGCCATCAGCCTCTACACCGCGCTCTTCGTGTCCAAGGCGGTCTTCGACCTGCGCAAGACCCACGACAGCCTGAGCATCTGACCCCCAACCATCTTGGAAGAGGAACCATGTTCACCCTGATCCCCAAGAAGACCAACATCGACTTTGTCGGCCGTCGCTACATCGGCTTCGTCATCTCCTCCATCCTCATGCTGCTGGGCGTGGTGGGCATCTGGCGCATAGCCACCGGCAGCGCCAAGCTGGCCATCGACTTCAGCGGCGGCACCAATGTGACAGTGATGCTGCAGAAGCCGGCCTCCATCGAGGAGCTGCGCAGCCTGCTCAAGGCCAGCTTCCCGGACGCCGACCTGCAGCAGGTGAAGGACCAGCCCCAGTACATGATCCGCATCCGCAAGGCGGCGGGCGACACCAGCGGCGCGGCGCGCCAGGTGAGCGACATACTGAGCAAGGGACTGCAGGGCAACAAGCTGCTGGAGGCCAGCAGCGAGGAGGTGGGCCCGGCGGTCTCGGGCCAGCTGCGCCAGAACGCCTTCTGGGCCGTGCTCTGGTCGCTGTTCTTCATCACGATATACATCTGGTTCCGCTTCGACTTTCGCTTCAGCATCGGCGCCTTCGTGGCCACCATCCACGATGTGCTGGCGGTGACGGGCATCATGGTGCTGATGGGGCATGACTTCTCGCTGCTGGTGGTCACTGCCCTGCTCACCCTGGCCGGCTACAGCCTCACCGACACCGTCGTGGTCTTCGATCGCATCCGCGAGAACATGCGCCTGCACCGCAGCGACGGCTTCGCGGCGCTGGTCAATTCGAGCATCAATGAGACGCTCTCGCGCACCATCAACACCAGCATGACCGTCTTCCTGGTGGTGCTGGTGCTGTACCTCTACGGCGGCGAGGTGGTGCATGACTTCTCGCTGGCCCTGCTGATGGGGGTCATCGTGGGCACCTACTCCTCCATCTTCGTGGCCAGCCCCTTGGTGGTGGAATGGAATCTGCGCTCGCCCCAGCGGGGCTGAAGTCGGCCCGCGCAAGCGCGCCTGGGGGCAGGCCGGCTCACGCCGGCCTCCCCCTTTTCTTTTGTGGCCTGGCCCTGTTGCTGGCCGCAGGCTGCGCCAAGGGCCCTGCGCCCCGGCTCTTGAAGCCCCTGGCCTGCGCGCCCCTGCCCTTGGCCCTGGCCCTGGATGGGGAGGGGGAGCAGCTGGCCGTGGCCTGCTCGCGCACCTCGGAGGTGCTGGTCTTCGGGCTGGGCTCACCAGATAAGCCCCCGCTGCGCTTGGCCACCCGGCCGCATCCCTGCGCCCTGCTCTTCAGCCCGGACGGCCAGCTGCTGGTGGTGGCTGAGGATGGCGGCGAGGCTGCCAGCCTGGCTGTCTTCAAGCTCCCTGAGGGCCGCTTCTACCGCAGGGTCAGCTGCCTGGCGCATCCGCGCTCGATGGCCTGGGCTGAGGACCAGGCCAAGCTCTACCTCTGCGCGGGCGATGAGGGCCTGGCTGTGCTCAGGGCTGGCGACTTCAGGCTGGAGAAGGTGATCAAGGCTGGCGGCCGGCCGCAGCAGCTGTGCCTGCCGGGCGCTGGGGCCTGGGCCTATCTGAGCAGCCAGCAGGCGGATTCGCTCTCTTGCATCAAGCTGGCTGACCGCAGCCTGCACGCGGCGGTGCAGACCGCGCCAGTGCCGCGCGGCTTGGCGCTCTCCCCGGATGGGGCCTTTGCCTGGGTGGCCTGCGAGGGCCTTGAGCCTGAGACTCCCAGCGCGGAGATAGATTGGGGGGCCTTGAGCGTGGTCCGCCTGCAGGACCTGGTGGCCACCGACCGCCTCCCTGCTGCGGGCGGGGCCCTGGCTCTGGCCTTCTCGAAGAGCGGCGGCGCCGTGTTCTGCATCGCTGGCCGCACCGGCTTCTTTGACGTGTTCGCCAGCGCCAGCCACGCCCATCTCAAGCGCCTCTTCTTGGGGCGCCAGCCCTCGGCCATGGCCTATGACGCGAGCCGCGGCCGCTGCTATGTGGCTCAGCGCGATGCCGCGGCAGTGGCCGTGGTGGATGTCTCTGAATTCCCTTAAGCCCTGCGAACCCCCTTCAAGGAGCCTGCCTTGGCCCGTGACGCATGGATGTTCATCATCCCCCTTGCCCTGCTCGCCGCCCTCTGCCTGATCGCTGCCCGCCTCTGGGGCCCTGGCTGGCTGGTGCCTGCCGCTGTGCTGGCCGTGCTGGCGCTCTATGTCGCTTACTTCTTCCGCGACCCGGCGCGGTCCGCGCCTCCCGACCCCAGCCTAGTGGTCTCGCCAGCCGACGGCAGGGTGATACGCGTGGTGCAAGTGGATGACCCCTATGTCGGCAAGTCGGCTTGGCAGGTGGACATCTTCCTCAACATCTTCAATGTGCACATCCAGCGCAATCCCTTCTGCCGGCCGGCCAAGGTGGCGGCCCTCAGGTACAATCCGGGCCGGTTCTTGAACGCCGCCAATCCCAAGGCCAGCCTGGACAACGAGCAGAACTGGATATCGCTGGAATCGCAGGGCGCCAAGGCGCAGGTCCGTCAGATCGCCGGCCTCATCGCGCGCCGCATCGCCTGCTGGGTGAAGCCGGGCCAGGCGCTCGCGCCGGGCGGCAAGCTGGGCCTCATCCGCTTTGGCTCGCAGGTGGACCTCATCCTGCCCGCTGGCACCCGGATCATGGCTGTGCCCGGGCAGAAGGTGAGGGGCGGCGAGACCCAGATCGCCCAGCTGGCCGCGCCCAAGCGGCCCGCCAAGGCCGCGGCAAGCAAGCCCAAGCCTGCCTCGCGCCGCAAGGCTTAAGATGGAGAGCCGCCCCAACCTGGCCTTCATCCCCAACACCTTCACGGCAGGTAACCTGGTCTGCGGCTTCTTGGCCATCTTGCTAGCCCTGCGCCAGGCCCTGGCCCAGCCCGGGGCCAGCATCCCCAGCGGGCTGGAGCCCTGCACCTACCTGGTGGCCGCAGCCACGCTCTGCGACCTGCTGGACGGCTGGCTGGCCCGCAAGCTGGGGGTGGCGGGAAGCTTCGGCATGAAGCTCGACAGCTTCGCCGATTCGGTCACCTTCGGGCTGGCGCCGGCCATGCTGCTGGGCTGCAGCCTGCTGGCTGGCCCCATGCTGCCCCACAAGCTGGGCTGGCTGGCCTGCGCCGCCTATTACTTTGGCGCGGTGGTGCGCCTGGCGCGCTACAACCTGGGCGCTCCCGAGGGCCATCGCTTCGGATTTGTGGGCCTCCCCAGCCCTGCCGCAGCCATGCTGCTCATCTTCGGCTTCATGGCCGCCCACAGCCAGGGCTTTCAGCCATGGATGCCGCCGCTTGCCGCGCTGGGCGCGCTGGCGGCCGGCATGCTGATGGTGTCGGCCATCCCCTTCGCTGCCCTCAAGGGCATGAGCCGGCACGAGCGCTGGGCCTTCGCGGCCCTGGCTGCCGCCTTCGCCTGCTTGGCTCCCTGGCTGGGCCTATGGCAGGCTGCCTTCCTCTTCCTGGCCGCCTATGTGGGCGTCATCGGCTGGGCCTGGGCGCTGCTGCGGCGCCGCATCTTCCACGACATCCCTGAGTGAGCGAACGGAGGAGGCATTCATGAGCTTGATCAAGGTCACATTGCCCGACGGCAAGGCCAAGGAGCTGGAGAGCGGCAGCACGGTGCTGCAGCTGGCCCAGTCCATTGGCCCGCGCCTGGCCCAGGCGGCCTTGGCCGCGCTGGTGGACGGCAAGCCCTGCGACCTGAGCGCGCCGCTCACCGCGGACTGCCAGGTGGCCATCCTCACCGCTGCCAGCCCTGAGGGCTTGGAGGTGCTGCGCCACAGCACCAGCCACCTTATGGCCGCGGCGGTCAAGGCGCTCAAGCCCGGGGTCAGGGTGACCATAGGCCCCGCGGTGGAGGATGGCTTCTATTACGATTTTGACAGCCCTGAGCCCATCAGCGAGGACGACCTTGCCGCCATCGAGGGGAAGATGCGCGAGCTGGCCGGCCGCAAGGACGCCTTTGTGCGCAGCGAGATGCCTGCCGACAAGGCCATCGCGCTTTTCGAGGCCCAAGGGGAGAGCTACAAGGCCGAGATCATCCGCGACCTGAAGGCGCCAGTGGTGAGCCTTTATCAGGTGGGGGGCTTCCTGGACCTCTGCCGCGGCCCGCATGTGCCAGACAGCGGCCGGCTCAAGGCCTTCAAGCTCTTGCAGACCGCCGGGGCCTACTGGCGCGGCGATGAGAAGAACAAGATGCTGACCCGCGTCTATGGCACCGCCTTCGCCGAGCAGAAGGAGCTGGATGAGCACTTGCTGCGCCTGGAGGAGGCCAAGAAGCGCGACCATCGCCGCCTTGGCAAGGAGCTCGACCTCTTCAGCTTTCAGGAGGAGGCGGGGGCAGGGCTGGTGTATTGGCACCCCAAGGGGGCCATGGTGCGCAAGCTGGCCGAGGATTTCTGGCGCGATGAGCACATCAAGGCGGGCTATGGCTTCGTGGTCTCGCCGCACATCGGCCGCGCCCACCTCTGGCAGACCAGTGGGCATCTCGAGAACTACAAGGAGAGCATGTATGCCCCCATGCAGATCGACGAGCAGGACTACTACCTGAAGCCCATGAACTGCCCCTTCCACATCCTCATGTACAAGAACTCGCCGCGGTCCTACCGCGAGCTCCCCCTTCGCATGGCCGAGCTGGGCACCGTTTACCGCTACGAGCGCAGCGGCACCCTGCATGGCCTGATGCGCGTGCGCGGATTCACCCAGGACGACTCGCACATCTTCGTCACCGAGGAGGGCCTGGCCGAGGAGATCGGCCGGGTGGTGAAGTTCATCCGCCACATCTTGAGCTCCTTCGGCTTCTCTGAGTTCGAGGTCTATGTGGCCACGCGGCCAAAGAGCGGCAGCATCGGCGAGGATGCCTGGTGGGAAAAGGCCATTGGCGCCCTCAAGCAGGCCCTGGAAGCCGCGGACTGGCCCTACAAGATCGATGAGGGCGGCGGCGCGTTCTACGGCCCCAAGATTGACTTCCGCATCAAGGATAGCATCGGCCGCACCTGGCAGTGCAGCACCCTGCAGGTGGACCCCAACTTGCCGGAGCGCTTCAAGCTGGAGTATGCTGCCGCCGATGGCACGCGCAAGCGCCCCATCATGCTGCACCGGGCCCTGCTTGGCTCGCTGGAGCGCTTCTTCGGCATCTTGATCGAGCATTACGGCGGCGCCTTCCCCATGTGGCTGGCCCCGGAGCAGGCCCGCATCCTCACCATCACCAACCGCGCGGATGGGGCGGCCATGGCCCTGCAGGCGCGGCTCAAGGCCCTGGGCCTGCGCGTGGACGTTGACCTTGAGAACGAGAAGCTGGGGGCCAAGGTGCGCCGGGCGCAGCTGCAGAAGATCCCCTACATGCTGGTGCTGGGCGACAAGGAGGCGGAGGCCGGCACGGTGAGCGTGCGGCACCGCAGCCTGGGCGACCAGGGCGTGGTGAGCGCGGCAGAGCTGGAAGCCCGCCTGCTCAAGGAAGTGGCGGACAAGGCCTGATGGCCCGCGGGCTGCGCTTTCTGGTGGCCCCCAACCCCTTCAAGGGGAGCCTGAGCGCCCGGGCTGTGGCACAAGCCATGGCTAGCGGCCTGCGCCAGGCGCGGCCAGGGTCGCGCATCATCTTGCAGCCCCTGGCAGACGGCGGGCCAGGCACCCTGCAGGCCCTGCGCTGCTCCCTGGGCGGCCGCTTGCATGCGGCTTCTGTGGACGGCCCCTATGGCATCAGGGTGCGAGCTTCTTGGCTCGAGCTGCCTGGCCGCGTGGCGGTGATAGAGTCTGCCCAGGCTTGCGGCTTGCAACTGAGGGGGCCGTTTCGCGGCCCGCGCCAGGCTCTGCTCGCCCATTCTTGGGGCTTGGGCTCGCTGCTCTTGGCAGCCAGGCGGGCTGGCATGCGCCAGGCCTGGGTCGGCCTGGGCGGCAGCGCCTGCACGGATGGCGGCACTGGCATGGCTCGCGCCCTGGGCTGGCGCTTCTTGGATGGCCAGGGAAGGGAGCTCGGCTTGGGCGGCGGCAGCCTGGCGCGCCTTGCCAAGGCGATCCCGCCAGCGCGAGAGCCCTTGCCTGGCCTTGACGTGCGGGCGCTCTGTGATGTGAAGAGCCTGCTCTGCGGGCCGGGCGGGGCGGCCAGGGTCTTCGCCCCCCAGAAGGGCGCCAGCGCCGCGCAGGTGCGCGCGCTGGAGGCAGGCCTCAAGGCCTTGGCCCGCAGGCTGCCGCAAGGCTTGGCGCGCAGGCCAGGGGCCGGGGCTGCCGGGGGCTTGGGCGCAGGCCTGCTGGCCTTCTGCAAGGCTCGCTTGGATCCCGGAGCCGACACGCTGCTCGGCTTGTGCGGCTTCGATAAGGCGCTCATGGCCTGCGACTGGGTCATCACGGGCGAGGGCCGGCTGGATGCCCAGAGCCTGCAGGGCAAGCTGCCCCTGCGGGTGGCGGCCCGCGCGAAGAGCCTGTGCAAGCGCTGCCTGGTGGCCGCTGGCAGCATAGCGCCAGGGCTGCCGCCGCTGGAGCGCCTTGGCGCCAGCCAGCTCTTGGACATTTCCAAGGCCAGCGGCGCAGCGGCCGTGAGCCCTTCTCAGATCAAGCTCTCCCTGGCCCGCTGGGCCCAGGGAATTCAATAACCCCAACTAGAGGCTGCCATGCGCCGAACAGAGAACCGCGGGACACTGATGGCCCTGGCCGCTGCCATGGCTGTCTTGATGGCCGGCTGCGTCACCAAGCCCGCCAGCGTGAAGGGCCAGGATGAATCTGCCGTGGCGGTGGATGCCGGCAGCGCCACGGCCACAGCTGCCGCAGATGAGATCAAGGTCTATGAGGTGCAGAAGGGCGACGAGCTCTGGGACATCGCCGCGCGCAAGGACATCTATGGCGATGCCACCCTCTACCCGCTGCTCTACCGCGCCAACAGCGACCTGCTGAGCTCCCCGAACAGGGTGGAGCCGGGGACCAAGCTCATTGTGCCGCGCGGCCAGTCGGCCACCGAGCTGGAGGCGGCCCGCGAGGAGGCTCGCGCTGCCCGCTGGCGCTCCCCGGGCCGCCGCGCGCCTGCGCCCACGGCCACTCCCAGCCCTGCACCCACGGCGGCCCCCACAGCTGCCCCCACGGCTGCTCCCAGCCCTGTTCCCACCGCAGCTCTCAAGGCTCCCTACACCCCGCTGCCCTTCGATAGGCTGCCGCCGGCCAAGCAAGGCCACGGCCTGCTCTGGGCCTTGCTGGGCCTGCTGGCCTTGCTGGCTGCCCTGGTCATCTGGGCGATACTGCGCCGAAAGCGCCGCAACGAATAGGGCCCTTCATCGCGACAAAAGCCCCCGCGCTGCGGGGGCTTTTTTTCACAATAAATGCTATCATCAGCCATGAGCGATCTGAGCCGAAAATTGAGCTTGAGCCTGGGTCCTGGCTTGGCTGTGGCTGGGCTTCGCAGCCTGGGCGCCACCTGGCGCCATGCTGAGAGCGGCCATGCCGAGCTCTCGCCATTGCTCCAGGGGCCGCGCTGCCTCTATTGCTTCTGGCACGGCAAGATCCTGCCCGCGGTCTGGCATTACCGGGGCCTCCCCATCCGGGCCCTGGCCAGCCGCAACCATGATGGCGAGATCATCGCCCGGGCCCTCATGCGCCTGGGCTTCCCGGACCCTGCCCGGGGCTCCTCTTCGCGCGGCGGGGCCACGGCCCTGCGCGACCTGGCTCAGGGCCTCCAGCGGGAAGGGCATGGCTTGCTCACGCCGGATGGCCCGCGCGGGCCGCGCCACCAGGCCCAGCCCGGGGTGCTGATGCTGGCGAGCCTCACCGGGCTGCCCTTGGTGCCAGTGGGCGTGGCCAGCAGCCGGCGATTCACCCTCAAGAGCTGGGACCGCTTCGAGGTGCCCCAGCCCTTTGCCAAGAACCTCTTCCACTTTGGCGCCCCCTTGAGGGTGCCGGCCCAGGCCAGCCACTCCGAGCTCAAGGACCTGCAGGGAAGCCTGCAGGCTGAGATGGAGCGGCTCGGCGCCGAGGCGGAGCGTGCGCTGCGATGAGCCCATCCCCCATCTTTCCCCAGACCTTGCACAGCGGCCCCGAAGCCTTCAACCAGGTGGTGGGCTTGGAGGCGCTTTTGGCGGCCTTCGGCCAGGCGCCCGAGGCTGAGCTCAGCCTGCTGCGCCGCGCCTATATCAAGGCTGAAGAGGCTCATCGCGGGCAGAACCGGGTGAGCGGCGCGCCCTACTTCTGCCATGTCAGCCAGGTGGCGCTCGAGCTGACCACCTTGGGCCTGGATGCCGCCACCGTGGCCGCCGGGCTGCTGCATGACACCGTCGAGGACACCCCCACCAGCCTGGAGGATCTGCAGGCTGCCTTCGGGCCGGATGTGGCTGAGCTGGTGGATGGCGTCACCAAGATCAGCACTCGGGCCTTCCACAACCGGGAAGAGAAGCAGATAGAGAACCTGCGCAAGATGGTGATGGCCATCGCTCGCGATGTGCGGGTGCTGCTCATCAAGCTCTCGGACCGCCTGCACAACCTGCGCACCCTGCGCTACCTGCCGCAGGCCAAGCAGGAGGCCGTGGCCCGCGAGACCCTGGACCTCTACGCGCCCCTTGTCCATAGGCTGGGCATCGCCCGCTGGAAGTGGGAGATCGAGGACCGCTGCATGCAGGTGCTCTATTCGCAGGCCTATTCGGACCTGGCTGAGAAGGTGGGCTTGGCCCAGGGGGACCGCCAGGCGCTGCTGGAGGACGCCCGCCAAGCCCTGCTCCCCAAGCTGGCCTCGGCCGGCATCGAGGCTGAGATCTTCGCCCGCAGCAAGCATTACTGGAGCATCTATCAGAAGATGCTCACCAGCGGCAAGGCCTTTGGCGAGATCTATGACCTGATGGGCCTGCGCGTGATCACCCGCGACACCAGCGACTGCTACGCCGCCCTGGGCATCATCCACAGCCTTTGGAAGCCGCTGCCGGGCCGGGTGAAGGACTACATCGCCATGCCCAAGAGCAACCTCTACCAGAGCCTGCACACCACGGTCATCGGCCCCAAGGCCCAGCCCATGGAGGTTCAGGTGCGCACTCGGGAGATGCACCGGACGGCCGAGGTGGGCATCGCGGCGCATTGGCTCTACAAGGAGGGGACCCCGGGGCGCGAGGGCAAGACCGACGAGAGGCTCAAGTTCTTCGCCGCGCTGTCCGACTGGCAGAACAGCCTGCGGGACACCCGCGAGTTCATGGAATTCCTCAAGATTGACCTGTATGAGGATGAGGTCTTCGTCTTCACCCCCAAGGGCGAGGTCAAGCGCCTGCCCAAGGGCAGCACGCCCATCGACTTCGCCTATGCTGTGCACAGCAATCTGGGCGACCAGGTCTATGGCGCCAAGGTGAACGGCAAGATGGTGCCGGTGCGCCAGGAGCTCGCCTCAGGCGACATCATCGAGGTTCTCTCCGGCCCGGGCCACCATCCCAGCAAGGACTGGCTGCACTACGTCAAGACCGGCAAGGCCAAGAACCGGATACGGCATTGGTTCAAGGCCAGCGACCAGGAGCAGTTCATGGACCTTGGCCGGGAGCTGATGGACAAGGAGCTGGCCCGCGCCGGGGCCAAGGTGAAGGATTTCTTCAAGTCTGGCGAGCTGCTGGAAGCCGCCCGCCGCTTCTCGCTGAGCAGCATTGAGGACCTGCTGACAGCGGTGGGCAGCCGCCGCCTGAGCCCGAAGCATGTGCTGGCTGAGGCCCTGCCGGCTGAGGCTGAGCCGGCCGCAGCCGCGCCCAGCCCGGCAGCCGCAGCTGCGGCTGCCCCGCTGGAGGCGCCCGCGCCCACGCCCCGCCAGGTGCGCGCCAAGCGCAGGGAAGGCCAGCGCCGTGGCGCCCCGGCACAGCCCCAGCCGCGCGGCGTGGTGGTGAAGGGGATGAGCAACATGCTGGTCACCTTCGCCCGATGCTGCGTCCCGGTGCCGGGCGACCCTATCCTGGGCTTCATCACCATAGGCCGGGGCGTCTCTGTGCACCGCAATGACTGCGTCAATGTGGGAGACCTTAGCAAGCGCACGGGCAGGCTGGTGGAGGTGGCCTGGGCTGGCGCTGGCGCTGGGCCCGAGGCGGCGAGGCCGGTGGACCTGCAGGTGACCAGCTTTGACCGCCCCCGCCTGCTCACGGACATGCTGGAGGCCATTGGCGGCACCCCATCGCGGGGCACCGACCGCACCGCGCTCACCGCGGCATCGGCCCGCTCCATCGGCGATGGCATGGCCCAGGCGGAATTCACCGTGCAGGTGGTCGACCTTGACCACCTGCGCCGCGTCATGTACAACCTCTATCAGGTGGAGGGCGCCACCAGCGTGAAGCGCCGCGCCAAGGCTAAAGAGAGCCCCCGCCACAAACCCTAGGAGCAGCCATGCCCAAGCAGACCATCAGCACAGCCAAGGCCCCGGCAGCGGTCGGCCCCTACAGCCAGGCCGCCAAGATCGGCCCCCTGGTCTTCGCCTCGGGCCAGCTGCCGCTGGATCCTGAGACCGGGCTCAAGGTGACCGGCGGGGTGGCCAAGGAGACCGAGCGGGCCATGGAGAACCTGAAGGCCGTGCTGGAGGCCGCGGGCTGCAGCATGGAGCAGGTGGTGAAGGTGACCATCTACCTCAATGACATGGGCGACTTCAAGTTCATGAACGAGGTCTATCAGCGCTACTTCGCGGAGAACCCGCCGGCCCGCACCACGGTTCAGGCCGGCATACCCCGGGGCTGCGCGCTTGAGATGGATGCCATCGCGGTGATGGGATGACCTCGCCTAACCCCGCCTCACCCCTTGCCCCCATCGTGTGAGCCTGGAAATAGAATCCCCCATCCCCCCTCCACTGTGGAGTGGGGATGGGGGCATATAATTTAAGGCTTTCACAGAGGGGGCAAGGGGTGAGGTAAAAGAAAGAGCGTGGAACCTTTCGGCTCCACGCTCTCGATGTTTCAGGCGCTCGTGCTTATGCGGCTTTGATGACCTTGCCGCTGCGCAGGCAGCGGGTGCAGACGCGCACGCGCTTGACTGTGCCGCCGACCGTGGCGCGCACCGGCTGCAGATTGGGCATCCAGCGGCGCTTGGTCTTGTTGTTGGCATGGGACACATTGTTGCCCACGCCGGGCTTCTTGGAGCAGATCGCGCAAACCTTGGCCATGAGGGGCCTCCTCTCTTCTCTTGATGGACCGCCCGGCAGAGCCAAGGCAGTTGCAGAAACGGCGACCAAGATAACAAAACCGGCCATGAATGGCAAGCCTTTTTGATGGGATGCATGCCTCCTTTTGAGCCCTCCAGTTCTGACACCCTGGCCAAGGTCCTGCGCTTGGAACTGCGCCAGGGCTGCCAAGACCGCTCGGCCCAGGGCGGCTTGGCGGCCTTCAGCCTGCAATGGCTGGGCAAGGCTGGCCTGGCCCAGGCCCAGGTCGCGCGCCTGGTGAAGGAGTTCGAGCCCTATGCCAGCCTGCTGCCTAAAGCCCGAGAGGCGCTCGTGCGAAAGGCGCTTCAGGCTCTGCAGGATGCCAATGCCGCGCCCGCCAAGCCCGCAGGCCCGGCCTCCATCCCTGGCTCGGGCACGCCCCTCCGGCCTCGGCCCTTGGCAGCGCTGCCCGGCATCGGCGCCAAGCGGGCCCAGGCCCTGAGGAGCCTGGGGGTGGAAGACCAGGCCGGGCTGCTGCACTATTTCCCGCGGGCCTGGGAGGACCGCAGCCATCTCAAGCCGGTGCGGGAGCTGGTCCAAGGCGAGGTGGCCACGGTGGTGGCGGTGGTGCGCGGGGCCAGCACCTTCAGGGCCAGGCGCGGCATGGCCATCACCGAGGTGGCGGTGCAGGACAGCCAGGGCGGCACCCTGCAGGCCATGTACTTCAACCAGCCCTGGCAGCAGAAGCGCTTCAAGGCTGGCGAGACGGTGGTGCTCTCAGGCAGGGTAGAGCGCAAGGGCCTGGGCCTGCAGATGCTCAACCCGGAGGCCGAGGTGCTGCCGCCGGATGAGGAGCCGCTGGTCCACACCGGGCGCATCGTGCCCCTCTACCCCCTTGCCCGCGAGCTCTCTCAGCGCGTGGTGCGGGCAGCGGTGTGGCAGAGCCTGGGCCTGGCCGGAGGGGTGCGCGACCCCCTACCCGAGGCCCTGCGCGAGGAGCTGGGGCTGGCCGAATATGGGGCCAGCCTGCGGCACATCCATTTTCCAGCCGACTTCGCCGCCCGCGACAAGGCCCGCAGCCGGCTGGCCTTTGACGAGCTCTTCTTCATCGCCCTGGGGATGGGCCTGCGCCGCGCTCGCATGGCCCTGCAGCCTGCGCCGGCCCTGGGCCAGGATGAGCCCTTGAGCCGCGCCCTGCTCGCCGCCCTGCCCTTCACGCTCACCGGAGCCCAGCAGCGGGTCTGGGGCGAGATCCAGGCTGATCTGGCCCTGGGCAAGCCCATGCACCGCCTGATCCAGGGCGACGTGGGCTGCGGCAAGACCTTGCTCGCGGCCCTGGCCCTGGCCCGCGCCTGCGGCCTGGGCTGGCAAGCCGCCCTGATGGCGCCCACAGAGATCCTGGCTGGCCAGCACCTGCTCACCCTGCGCCGCATCCTGGCGCCGGCGGGCATCGAGGTGCGGCGGCTCATGCAGGGGCAGAGGGCCAAGGAGCGGCGCGAGGTGCTGGACCACATGGCCAGCGGCCGTCCCATGGTGGTGGTGGGCACCCAGGCCCTGATCCAGGAGGGGGTCAGCTTTGGCCGCCTGGGGCTTGCGGTGGTGGATGAGCAGCACCGATTCGGCGTGGCCCAGCGGCTCAAGCTGGCGCAGAAGGCAGCGGTCAAGCCGCATGTGCTGGTGATGACTGCCACCCCCATCCCGCGCACCCTGGCCATGACCGTGTATGGCGACCTGGACGTGAGCGTGGTGGACGAGCTGCCGCCGGGCCGCAAGCCCGTGCGCACAGCCTGGGTGAGGCCCGCCGGGCGCTCCCAGGTCTGGGAGCAGGTGCGCCATGAGCTCAAGGCTGGGCGGCAGGCCTATGTGGTCTATGCCCTGGTGGATGACAGCGACAAGCTCGAGCTGAAGGCCGCCACGGCCCAGGCCGAGCGCCTGCAGGCCGACATCTTCCCCGAGTTCAAGGTGGGCCTGCTGCATGGCCGGCTGAAGGGCGAGGAGAAGGATGCCGTGATGGCTGATTTCATGGCCGGCCGCCTGCAGCTGCTGGTGAGCACCACGGTCATCGAGGTGGGGGTGGATGTGCCCAACGCCAGCGTGATGGTGGTCGAGGATGCCGACCGCTTCGGCTTGGCTCAGCTGCACCAGCTGCGCGGGAGGGTGGGCCGCGGTGCGGCGCAGAGCCTGTGCTACCTGGTTGGCGACCCCAAGGGCGCGGAGGGGCAGGCTCGGCTGGAGGCCATGCAGGAGAGCTCAGACGGCTTTGTGATCGCCGAGCGAGACCTTGAGCTGCGCGGCCCGGGTGAGTTCTTGGGGCTGAGGCAGAGCGGCCTGCCTGACCTAAAGCTGGCTGACCTGGTGCATGACCGCGCCCTGCTGGGCCAGGCCCGCGAGCGCGCCCAGGGCCTGCTGGCGAAGGATCCCATGCTGGCACGGCCGGAGCATGAGGGGCTGCTCAAGCAGGTCAGCGCTCGGTTTGAAGCGAGATTGGAGCTGGGAGAGGTGGGGTGAGATAGAAAGGGCGGCCCGAGGGCCGCCCTTTCTATCTCACCGCCAGGGGCTCAAGCCGCTGGCGCGGCCAGGTACTTGACGAAGGCATCGATGGCCTGCTGCACGGTGCAGGGGGCGTTGAGCATGTAGACCTTGAGGCCCGCTGCCTCCAGCGCGCCCACGGCGCCGCAGGCGTGGCCGAAGCCCAGCACCGCGTCGCAGTCTGAGACCACCTCGGCCATGCCCTGGTGGGCGCCCTTCTCCGGCGCCCCTGGGCTGGCCCCGTGCTGATGGAACTTCTCATCGGCATAGGGGTTCACGCGGCTCTCGCTGCCCACCACCTGCCCCGCCTGCAGCTCAAAGATGGTGAATTGCGGGCTGCGGCCCAGGTGGGAAGAGATCTGGATGCCGTCTTGGGTGGGGATGGCGACCTTCATCACAGCCTCTCAAGCTTGAGGGTCTCACTGGCCAGGTCGGCCACCTCGGCGGGGCCCCAGTACTGGATGGGGCCGGGGTACTGGAAGTCGTCCTGCACGGCCCAGGCCGCGCGCTGCGAGGCGAAGGCCTTGAAGGGCTTCCCCTCCAGCTCGACCAGGGCCTTGCGGATGACGGGCTTGTCCTGGCCGTGCCGGCGCTCCATGTTCATCATCATGGTCAGCGGCACGCCCCCGGCCAGCCATGCTGCTGCGGGCTTGGTGAGGTGCCGGATGCTGCTCAGGTAGCCGGTGAGCCCGCTGGCCACCAAGAGCGCAGCGGTGAAGCCCAGGCCGTAGCAATAGTCAGCATCGAAGTTGCTGGGGGCTGCGCAGCGCCCCTCGTAGCCGAAGAAGTGGTTGAGCGCGCTGAACTTGGCCTTGCTCAGCCCTTCCTTCTTCAGCTGGGCCAGGCGGGCGGTGACGGTCTCGATGAGCAGCTTCTCGGTCTCGATGCGGCTCACCTGCACGTTGCCGTGGGGGTCGCGGTCAGCCAGCAGCTGCAGGCGGATGCCCCAGGGCAGGGAATTGAAGGCCGCTAGCGAGATGGGCGTAAGCTTGACCGCCACCTCCTCGGCCAGCTCGGCGGCTGGCCGCCCTTCGGGCGCGTGGGCCAGCAGGTCATTGAGCTCGCTGATGAGCGATTTGATCTCGGGGATGAATTCAACCAACCCCTCGGGGATGAGCACCACGCCGAACTGCTTGCCCTCGGCGGCGCGCTTGGCCACGGCCTGGGCGATCTCATCGGTGACTTGGGCCAGGGTCTGCCCCTTGGCCGCCACCTCTTCGCTGACCAGGCAGACATTGGGGTGGGTCTTGAGGGCGCATTCCAGGCCGATGTGGCTGGCTGAGCGGCCCATCAGCTTGATGAAGTGCCAGTACTTCTTGGCGCTCATGGCATCGCGCATGATGTTGCCGATGAGCTCGCTGTAGACCTTGCAGGCGGTGTCGAATCCGAAGCTGGCCTCGATCTGCTCGTTCTTGAGGTCGCCATCGATGGTCTTGGGCGCGCCGGTGACGGTGATGCCAAGGCCCTTGGCCTTGAAATACTCGGCCAGCACGGCGGCATTGGTGTTGCTGTCGTCCCCGCCCACCACCACAAGGGCGCTGATGCCCGCAGCCCTCATGTTCTTGGCGCAGGCGTCGAATTGCTCGGCCGTCTCCAGCTTGGTGCGGCCGCTGCCGATGATGTCAAAGCCGCCGGTGTTGCGGTACTGGTCGATGAGGGCGGCCGTGATCTCCACCTTCTTGTCCTCCAAGATGCCCGAGGGCCCGCCCAAGTAGCCGAAGAGCTGGCTGGCGGGGTTGAGCTTCTTGAGGCCGTCGAAGAGGCCGGAGACCACATTGTGGCCGCCCGGGGCTTGGCCGCCCGAGAGCACCAGGCCCACTTTGATGGCCTGGGCCGAGACTGGGGCGCCGCCCGCGGCGAAGCTGAGCTCCTCCTGGCCGTAGGTGCCGGGGAAGAGCTCTTTTATCTTGGCCTGGTCGGCGATGGACTGGGTGGGCGCGCCCTTCTTGATGCCGATGCCGGCGAGGGGCTGGGTCAGGATGCTGGGCAGCTTGGGGCTGTAGGCGGCCCGGGCTCTTTGCAGGGGCGAGATGGGCATCAAGTTGCTCCTAAGAGTTGGTTTTGGAACCAGGTGTTGCCCTCTCCCCTTGGGAGAGGGCCCCTGGAACGAGGGGTGAGGGCAAAGCTCGGGGAAAGTTGAAGAAAGGCTGACATAGGATAATGGAAGTCTGCTAAGTTTTGAACGGAATTTTTAGGGCTGGCCAGGGTGGTTGCGTAGATGGGCCCTCATGAGCAGGGGGCCTGCCTTGGCCTTGAGATGGGACAGCAGGGCTGCCTGGCTGGCTTGGCGCAGGGATGTGGGAGGGTTGACCCGTGCCAGGGCGCCCAGCACCTGCTGGCGGCAAGCGGCATGCGGGCAGGCCTTGAGCACAAAGGGCCGCAAGCCGGCCTGGGCCTTGAACCAGGGGAGCCGGCTCTCGGGCAGAAGGCGCTCTAGGCGCTGGCGCAGGTGGCTGGCCAAGGCTGGGCTGGAGCCGCCGCTGCCCACCGCCACCACCATCTGCCCGCGCACCACGGTGGCGGGCACATAGAAGCTGCAGAGCGGCGCTCGGTCCACCACATTCACGGGCACGCCATCGCGCTTGGCCATGCGGGATACGGCGCGGTTGATGGCTGGGTCATCGGTGGCTGCGATGGCCAGCAGGTAGGGCTTGAGGCTCTTGGCCCTGAAGGGCCCCTGCTTCAGCCGCACCTGGGCGGGATGGCGGCGGGCCAGGCGCAGCATCTCGGGATGCATCTTGGGCGCCTGCACCACGGCACTGGCGCCCAGGCGCAGCAGCCATTCGACCTTTCGCAGGGCTATCTCGCCCCCGCCTGCCACCAGGCAGGGGCGGCCGTTGGGCACCACAAAGATGGGGATGGGCTGGGCTTTGGCTCTGAGGGCGGGCATCGGGGCTCCTTGAAAAACGCATTATCGCTTTTTTTGGTGCAAAATCGCCACAGAAGTGTATATTGTTTGCAGGGCCTAGCTTCCTGCTGATCGCAGCCAGAAGTGATAGAGGCCAGGAAGCAGCAAGCATGGAGGTAACAGATGGGTGCAGTGAGCGGCAAGGTGAAGTGGTTCAACGAGAAAAAGGGCTTCGGCTTTTTGGAGCAGCCCGGCGGTCCCGATGTGTTCGTGCATTTCTCGGCCATCGGCGGCAGCGGCTTCAAGACCTTGGCTGAAGGCCAGGCTGTGACGTTTGACGTGACCGACGGGGCCAAGGGCCCCCAGGCCAGCAACGTGATGCCTGCCTAAGCTTCTCGATCCACAAAAAAAGGGGAGCCCTTCGGGGCTCCCCTTTTTTTGTGCCCAGGGGGCAGGCTCAGGCCCGCTTGCGGTCCCGGGGCTTGGGGGCGGCCTTGGCTTCGGCGGCCTTCTCGGCCGCGATCTCAGCCATCTCCTGCATGTCGATCTCGCGCAGCTCGGGCCGGCCCAGCAGGCGGCGGGACCAGAGGCGGAAATCGTCGAACCACTCGAAGAAGGCCGGCACCACGATGAGGGTCAGGGCGGTGGAGCTCAAGAGCCCGCCCACGATGGCCACCCCCATGCTCTGGCGGAATCGGCTGACCTCGCTCAAGGCCAGGGCCATGGGCAGCATGCCCGCGATCAGCGCGATGGTGGTCATCAGGATGGGCCTGAGCCGGATGCGGCCGGCCTCGATGATGGCGTCGCGCCGGCTCATGCCGCGGCGGGTCAGGTGGATGGTGTAGTCCACCAGCAGGATGCTGTTCTTGGCCACCAGGCCCAGCAGCATGATGAGCCCGATCATGCTGAAGATGTTGATGCTCTGTTTCATAACCAGCAGGGCGCCCAGGGCGCCCACCACGGCCAGGGGCAGGGCGGTCATGATGAGGAAGGGCAGGGTGATGCTCTCGTAGAGGCTGGCCAGGATGAGGTAGATGAGCAGCACTGCCAGGCCCATGGCCACCACCATGCTGACGAACATGTCCTTCATGTCCTCGGCCTGGCCGATGAAGCTGTAGCTCACCCCGTCGGGCAGCTTGAGCCCGGCCAGCACCTTCTTGGCGGCCTCCTGCACGTTGCCCAGGGCGTAGCCTGGGCCAATCTCGGCGCTGACCATGACCATGCGCTTGCGGTCGCGCCGCGAGATGGAGAGCGGGCCGTTGGCGGGGTGGGCTTGGGCGATGTCCGAGAGCCGCACCAGGTTCTGGTTCATGTTGGGCACCCAGTAGCGATTGAAGCCCTGGCGCAGGTCGCGCTGGCCCTCTTTGAGCCGCACGCGGATGTCGTAGTCGAGGTCGCCCTCGCGGAACTGGGCTGCCACCGTGCCATCCACCTGGCCGCGCAGCTCCTGGCCTGCGGTGACGCCATTGACGCCCAGGCGCTTCATGCGGTTGGGGTCCATCACCACCTGAACCTCTGGCTTGCCAGGCCGGTAGCTGCTGTCGAGGTCCACCAGGCCCGGCACCTTCTGCTTCAGTGACGCGATGACCTGGTCGCTGGCCAGGGAGAGCCTGTCCAGGTCATCGCCTGCCAAGAGCAGGGTGAAGGGCGAATAGTCGCCGAACATCTGCACGTCGCCGATGCGGGGGTTCCATTCCTTGTAGGCGGCCAGCTCTTTGCGCAGCACATCCTTCATGCTGCTCGTGGTGACCCCGGGGCGCTGCCTGTAGTTGACCAGCTCGATGTAGAAATTGGCCTTCTGGTACTCGTTCATGCTGTTGCCCACCGTGGTCCCTACCAGGGCCACCTCCTTGTGGGCCTGTATCTTGGCCTGGATCTCCTTGGCCATGGCTTGGGTGGCCTCGAGCGCCGTGTCTGGAGCGCCCTCGATGTTGACCTGGAAGTAGCCGATGTCCTGGCTGGCCATGAACTCGAACTTGATGAACTTGGCGGCCACCACCAGGCTCAGCGCAAAGAGGGCGACTGAGACGAGCAGCACCCAGCCCTTGTTGTCCAGGGCCCAGCGCATGAGCCGGGTGTAGGCATCGCGCAGCCAGCTCATGAAGCGCTCGAAGGCCTCCACCGAGAGGCGCAGATAGCGCATGGGATTCCATTGGGACCAGTGGCTGCTGTGCAGGCGCTCGGCCGCCGCCCCGCCCTTGCTGGCCAGGTAGGCGGAGAGCAGGGGGGCCATGGTCATGGCGTCGAACAGGGACACCAGCATGGCGAAGACCACGGTCCAGCCCAGGCTCTTGAGGAATTGGCCGCTGGTGCCGGTCAAGAAGGCCATGGGCAGGAACACGGCGATCACGGTGCTCGAAGTGGCGATGACGGCCATGGTCACCTCGCGGGTGCCATCCACGGCCGCCTGCTTGGGCGATTTCCCCAGCTCCATGTGGCGCCAGATGTTCTCTCGCACCACGATGGCGTCGTCGATGAGCAGGCCCACAGAGAGCGAGAGCGCCATCAGGGTGATGACATTGATGGTGAAGCCCTGCCAGTACATGAGGATGAAGGCGCCCAGCAGGCTGTTGGGCAGGGCGGCCACGGTGATGATGGTGCTGCGGCCCGAGCCCAGGAAGAAGTAGACCACCACAACGGTGAGCAGGATGCCGATGAAGATGGACTGCTTGACGTCCTCCAGGTTCCAGCGGGTGCCCTTGCTGTTGTCGCGCACCAGCACCAGCTTGGGCGCGCCAGGCTTGCTCTTGAACTCGGTGTTGAGCTTGTCAAATGCCTTGAAGAGCTTGTCCACCACGGCCACGGTGTTGGCCCCGCTCTGCCGGTAGACATCCAGAAAGATGGCCGGGGTGCCGTTGTAATAGGCCAGGCTCTGGGTCTCCACCAGGCCGTCCTTGACCTCGGCGATGTCCGCCACGGTGACCGGGTTGTCGCTGCCGAAGAAGTTGACCGCTGACTTGCGCACCTGGTCCAGGTCGCGGTATTCGCCCAGGGTGCGGAAATCCATGTTCTTGCCATCCTTGGTGTCCTTGCCCAAGGGCACATTCTGGCTGTTGCTGGCGATGCGGCCGGCCACGGAGCTGAGAGAGACCTCGCGGGCCTTGAGCTTTTCGCGGTCGCAGAGCACCTCGATCTCGCGCTTGGTGCCGCCCAGGATCTGCACCTGGGCCACGCCGTCGATCTGCTGCAGCCGGTTCTTGGCGTCCTGGTCGGCGATGTCATAGAGCTTGGCCGGCGGCAGGTCGGCGAAGAGGGCGATCTCCATCACCGGGGTGTCGGCGGGGTCCATGCGCCGGAGGATGGGCTGGTCGATGTCCTTGGGCAGCTTGGGGAGGGCGTTGCTCACCTTGTCGCGCACCTGCTGCTCGGCCCACTTGACATCGGTCTCGAGCTCGAACTCCACCGTCACCTGGGAGAGGCCGTCCATGCTGGTGGACGAGAGGTGCTTGATGCCTGAGATGCTGCCGATCTCCTCCTCCAGCGGCTTGCTGACCATGCTCTCCACCTCGGTGGGGCCGGCGCCGCGGTAGGGGACCTGCACGATGACGTAGGGGAAGGTGACATCGGGGAACTCATCCACCCCCAGGCGGAACATGGAGATGAGGCCGACCACGATGATCACCGAGACGATGGCCACGATGAAGGTGGGCCGCTTGATGGAGAGGGCTGCGAGGTTCATGGGCTGGTTCCTTGGATAAGGTGGCAAGGGCTCTTAGTAGGCGCCGTTGTAGAGCTTGGCGGTGGCGGCCAGCACGCGGGCCTCGGTGACCAGCCCCAGCCGCATCAGCTGGGCGCTGGAATAGTCGTTCTCAAAGCTCAGCACCTGGTAGTTGGTGGTGCGGCCATTGTTGAAGCGCACCTTCTCGCGCTCGCTCTTCTCCTTCTGCAGGGCCACCAGCTCGTCCACCTGGGCCAGGCGCTGCTGCACGCTCTCCCATTGGCTCTGTAGGTTGTCCCAGTCCTTGTCCAGGTCGCGCCGCTGCTGCTCGAAGCCGTGCTGGCTCGAGCTGCTGGCGGTCTTGGCGCCCTCCACCACCTTGCTGATGAGCGGCAGGTCGATGTTGGCGCTGAGCTTGACGCCGGCGGCCCAGGCCAGCCTGTCCTGGTCGCTGAGCGCGGTGCTGTAGGAGCCGGAGCCGCCGTTCAAGGCCGCGCTGTAGAAGACCGAGAGGTCAGGCCTGTATTTCTCGATCACCTCGTCCACGCTCAGGTCGTCAGCCTTGAGCTGCAGGCGGGCGGCCTTCAGGTCAAGGCGCTCGTCCTTGCGCTGCAGCTGGGCCGGGTCAGGCAGGGCCAGCTCGTCCAGGCTGGCATCCACCTGGTCATCATCGCGGCCGCGCAGGGCGTTGAAGCTGCGCGCGGCGCTGCGCAGGCCCTCGCGGGCCGTGGCCAGGCCCACTTCCACGGCCTTGACCTGGGCTTCGGTCTGCAGCACATCCACCTCATCCACCAGGTTCTGGGCCGCGCGGCGCTTGCTCCATTCCAGGATCTTCATGTTGCGCTCCAGGGCCTCCTCTTGCACCGCCACGGTGGCCCGGGCCAGGGCCAGCTGCAAATAGGCGGCCTCGGCCTGGTAGAGGATGGACTGGGCCTTGAAGTCATTGAGGCGCTTGAGGCTGCCATAGCTGGCTTGCACCTTCTGGATGGCGATGTCAAAGCCCCGGGCCATGAAGCCCTTCCACAGGCTCTGGCTGATGGTGAGGGTGGGGCTGGCCGTGTACCAGGTGCCGGTGGATTCCAGGGATCCGAAGAGCCCGTAGAGCTGGCCCTGCTCCGTGGGATTGAAGCCGCTCAGGTCTGGGCGGATGGAGCTTCCGTACTGGTCGACGCTCCATGCCGACTGGTAGCCCAGGTCCACATGGGTGCCGGTGGCAAAGAGCTTGCCCACGCCCAGGTCCCAGCTGCTGCCATAGATGGAGGCGGGCATCATGGCGCTGCTGGGCTGCATCTGGGTCTCATTGTGGCTGTAGGCAGCGCTCAGGCTGGGCGAGAAGGCGGTCTCGGGCTCCAGGGCCGCCAGGTCCAGGCTCTGGTTCTGGCCATGGGCGGCCTGCAGGGCGTCATTCTTGGCCGCCACCTGGGCTAGATACGAGGCCAAGGGCAGGCTCTCGGCAGGCGCGGCCTGGGCTTGGGGGCTGAGGCCCTCGGCAAGGAGCCCCAGGGGCGCCAGGGCGAGCAGGGCGAGGGAAAGGGCGGGTCGCAGCTTCATGAACGGGCCTCCAGGGCTCTTGGGGTGCGGGCATTTGCGGTGCGGTCTGCGGGCCGGGGCGCTTGAGCGGCCTGGCTGAAGATGTCGGCCAGCATGCCGACGTAATGCTCTGGCTTGAAGTCCACGCAGGGGCCCATCTTCCAGACCAGGCTCTCGCAGGCGTAGAGGAAGAGCGCGTCCATGAACTGGTGCATGAACATGGCCCCGGCCCGGGGATAGGGGAGGCTGTGCTCCTTCAGCAGGGAAGGGGGCATGGCGCAGTCGCTGTCTGCGATCTCCTGCTTGAACTGGTCGAGCACGCGCCGCATCAGCGGGTCGCGGGGCGCATGGTTGACCATCAGCATCAGGAAGTCGCGGTTGCGGCGGCGCTGGACGCCCTGCAGGAACTGCATGCCGGTGTCATAGAGCTGGTCGCGCAGGCTGCCGCCCTGGCGGGTGCGGGCGCTGATCTGGGCATGGGCCTCGTCCATGCGGCGGCGCACGATGCTCTTGAGCAGCGCCTCCTTGCCCTTGAAGTAGTGGTAGAGGCTGGGCTTCTTCATGGAGCAGGCGGCGGCCACCGCGTCCAGGCTGGTCTCGCTGTAGCCATGCTTGGCGAAGAGGCTGCAGGCAGCGTCCAAGATGCGGTCCACCTGCCGGGCATGCGCCTTTGGGTCAACGGTCCTCATGGCTCCCCTGGATAATGCGACTGGATGGTAGGCTATTGAGCATACGCTTTAGCCTACTGCTGGGTTGGGAAAAGAGCAAGGCATTTTTGGCCTGTCGTGCAAATTAACGGCCGCCGGGCTGCTCTCTCGCCTCAAGGGCGGCTCGGGCGCAGGCAGCCTTGCCCTGGCCCTGGGTTTTTGTTATAGTCCCTCCTCACTTGAACAGAGGTTCAACCCTCGCTTTCCCGGGAGCCATGCCCTCCAAGACCCCTGCCACCAAGAAGCCGGCCAAGCCCGCCAAGAGCGGCCGCCCCTACCCCTACAGCTTCCAGGAGATCATCCTGGTGCTGCAGGAGTTCTGGGCCAAGCGCGGCTGCTGCATCATGCAGCCCTATGACATAGAGAAGGGCGCCGGCACCTTCAATCCCAACACCTTCCTGCGCAGCCTGGGCCCTGAGCCCTGGAACGTGGGCTATGTGGAGCCCAGCCGCCGCCCGCGCGACGGCCGCTATGGCGAGAACCCCAACCGCTGCCAGATGTTCCACCAATACCAGGTGATCCTCAAGCCCTGCCCCAACGACATCGTCCAGCTCTACCTGGACAGCCTGGTGGCCCTGGGTCTGGACCCTTCTGAGCATGACATCCGCTTCGTGGAGGATGACTGGGAGTCGCCCACCCTGGGCGCGGCTGGGCTGGGCTGGCAGGTGTGGCTGGACGGCCTGGAGATCACCCAATTCACCTACTTCCAGCAGGTGGGCGGCATCGAGCTCGCCCCCATCAGCGGCGAGATCACCTATGGGCTGGAGCGCATCGCCATGTACATCCAGAAGAAGGAGAGCTTCTGGGAGATGGAGTACGGGGCGGGCATCGGCTATGCCGAGGTCTTCCGCGAGAACGAGCGCCAGTTCAGCCGCTTCAACTTCGAGGAGGCTGACACCGCGCTGCTCTTCAGGGATTTCGAGGCCTATGAGGGCGAGGCCAAGAAGCTCATCGAGAAGGGGCTGGTGCTGCCGGCCTATGACTATGTGATCAAGGCCAGCCATGCCTTCAACCTGCTGGAGGCGCGCGGCGCCATCAGCGTGACCGAGCGCACCGGCTACATCGCCCGCGTGCGCGGCCTGGCCCGCCGCACCGCAACCGCCTATGTCAAGCTGCGCGAGTCCCTGGGGCACCCCCTGCTCCCCACTCCCTGATCAAAGGATCCCCATGCATCAAGATCTTGTCTATGAGATTGGCGTCGAGGAGCTGCCCGCCAGCTACATCGAGCCCGCCCTGCGCCAGCTGGCCAGGGACGCCGAGGCCTTCTTCAAGACCAGCCGCCTGGCCTATGACAGCGTCTCCGTCGCCGGCACCCCCCGCCGCCTGGTGCTGAAGGCGGGGCGCCTGCAAGAGCGCAAGGCCGACATCGATGAGGAGGTCATGGGCCCCTCGGCCAAGGCCGCCTTTGGCGCGGATGGCAAGCCCACCTTGGTCGCCGCCGGCTTCGCCAAGAGCCGCGGCGTCGAGCTCTCGGACCTGAGCGTCAAGACCACGCCCAAGGGCGACTATGTCTTCGCCCGGGTGCGCAAGCCGGGCCGCCACACCATGGACCTGCTGGCGGAATGGCTGCCGCAGGAGACCCGCGCCCTGAGCTTCCCCAAGAGCATGCGCTGGGGCCAGGGCGGCCCGCTGCGCTTCGCCCGCCCCATCCAGTGGCTGCTGGCCCTCTACGGCAAGCAGCCGGTGCGCTTCAGCCTCGAGCACCTGGCCTCGGCGCCCCAGACCTACGGCCACCGCTTCTTGGCCAAGGCCCAGCCCATCCCTGTCAAGTCGGCGGCAGACTTTGACGCCGCCCTCAAGAAGGGCAGCGTGATGCTGAGCCAGGTGGAGCGCGAGGAGGCCATCCGCCAGGCCCTGGAAGCCGCCTGCGCCAAGGCCGGGCTGGCCCTGGTGGCCGATGATGAGCTGGTCTCCATCTGCGCGAACTTGGTGGAATGGCCGGGCGTGGTGCTGGGCCAGTTCGACCCGCGCTACCTGGCCCTGCCCGAGGCCATCATCATCACCGCCCTGCGCGAGCATCAGCGCATCTTCTCGGCCCGCGGCGCCGACGGCAGGCTGGCGGCAAGCTTCTTGGTGGTGACCAATGGCACCCGCAAGAACCTGGCTGGCGTGCTGGAGGGGAACTCGCAGGTCTTGAAGGCCCGCCTGGAGGACGCCAAGTTCTTCGTGGAGGAGGACCAGAAGCGGCCCTTGGAGAGCTACCTGGAGGACCTCAAGACCGTCACCTGGCTGGAGGGCATGGGCAGCGTCCATGACAAGTCTGAGCGCCTGCGCCGCCTGGCCGAGTGGCTGTGCATCCACCTGCAGCCCGAGGCCAAGGCGGATGCTGCCCGCGCCGCCAGCCTGGCCAAGTGCGACCTGGTGACCCATGTGGTGGGCGAGAAGGAGTACACCGCCCTGCAGGGAGCCATGGGCAGCCTTTATGCGCGCGTCAGCGGCGAGGCTGAGGCCGTGGCCCTGGCCATCGCCGAGCAGTACCGGCCATCCTTCTCTGGTGATGCCATCCCGGCCAGCCCCGCTGGCCAGATGGTGGCCCTGGCCGACAAGCTGGATAACCTGGTGGGCTGCTTCGCCGCCGGCCTCATCCCCAGCGGCAGCCAAGACCCCTACGCCCTGCGGCGCCAGGCCGCCGGCGTGGTGGCCATCCTGGCCGCCCAGGCCGCGGACCTCTCGCTGCGAGAGGCCCTGGAGTTCACCCTCAACCTGCACCGCGCTCTGCCGCGCGAGTCCGCCAAGCTGGACCCGGCCGCCTTTGCCTGGCTCAGCGACCCGGCCCAGGCCCAGGCCCTGCTCGCCAAGCTGCAGGACTTCCTCAAGGCGCGGCTGGAGGCGGCGCTGGTGGAGGCCGGCCATAGCCAGGACCGGGTGGCGGCCGTGCTCTCGCGCCGCCATGACCAGGTGCGCGAGGCCATGGCCCGGGCCATGGCACTGGACCAGCTGGTGCTGCGCGACGACTTCGACATGGCGGCCCAGGCCTTCTCCCGCGTGACCAACATCCTGGCCAAGGCTGGCGAGGTGGTGGCGGTGGATGCAGGCTTGCTGGCGGATGGGCCCGAGAAGCTGCTGCATGAGCGCTTCTTGGCCGTGCGCCCCAATGCCGAGCGGGCCTGCCAGCAGGGGCGGTTTGACCTGGCCTTTGATGAGCTGGCCGGCCTGCGCAGCGCCATCGACGCCTATTTCGCCGAGGTGATGGTGATGGCCGAGGACCCGCGCACGCGCGCCAACCGCCTCAGCTTCCTGGCCCAGGTGGCAGGAACCATCGGCTTGATCGCCGATTTCACCAAGCTGGCCAAGCGCTGAGAGGGCCTTTTTAAGGGCCTTGCTTTTTTTCTCGGCCTTCCATATCATACAAAGCTGTTGTGGCCGGGCAACATGGCCTGGCTGCGGCCCGCAAAGCTGTTCCGTTCTTACAACCACCATCATCCAACCTTTCTAGTAGGAGTAGGCATGGCGAAGAAAGCGGCCAAGAAGGCGGCCCCGGCAAAGGGAGCCAAGCAGGGCAAGCATGTGTATTTCTTCGGCAACGGCAAGGCGGAAGCCACCGGCGACAAGCTGAGCAAGGAGTTCCTGGGCGGCAAGGGCGTGGGCCTCATGGAGATGACCAGCATCGGCCTGCCGGTGCCTGCGGGCTTCACCATCAGCATCCCCACCTGTGAGGAGTACTACCGCCTGGGCAAGAAGATGCCCGCGGGCATGGATAAGCAGGTCTCCGAGGCCCTGGCCAAGCTGGAGAAGGCCACCGGCAAGAGGCTGGGCGACTCCAATGACCCCCTGCTGGTGTCGGTGCGCTCGGGCGCGGCCCGCTCCATGCCGGGCATGCTCGAGACCATCCTGAACCTGGGGCTGAATGACAAGTCGGTCGAGGGCTTGGCCGCCAAGACCGGCAACCCCCGCTTCGCCTATGACAGCTACCGCCGCTTCATCCAGATGTACAGCACCACGGCCATGGGCCTGAGCAAGGAGCCCATGGAGGAGATGCTGCACGAGGCCAAGAAGAAGGCCGGCGTCAAGACCGACCCTGAGCTCTCCGCGGCCCAGCTCAAGGCGCTCTGCGCCGAGTTCAAGGCCTTCTACAAATCCAAGAAGGGCGCCGAGTTCCCCCAGGACCCCATCGAGCAGCTGTGGGGCGCCATCATGGCGGTGTTCGGCAGCTGGGAGGCGGAGAAGTCCGTCACCTACCGCCGCGTGGAGAAGATCACCGACCTGAAGGGCACGGCCGTCAACGTGGTGCAGATGGTCTTCGGCAACAAGGGCGAGACCTCGGGCACCGGCGTGGCCTTCACCCGCGACCCCAACACGGGCGAGAACATCTTCTATGGCGACTGCCTGATCAACGCCCAGGGCGAGGACGTGGTGGCCGGCATCCGCACCCCGCTGAAGCTGGTCGAGCTTGAGACCCGCCTGCCCAAGGCCTACAAGCAGTTCTGCGAGGTCCGCAAGACCCTCGAGAAGCACTACAAGGAGATGCAGGACCTCGAGTTCACCATCGAGGACGAGAAGCTCTACATGCTGCAATGCCGCACCGGCAAGCGCGGCCCTGCTGCGGCCTTCAAGATCGCCGTGGACATGGTCAAGGAGAAGCTCATCAGCAAGGAAGACGCGCTGATGCGCATCACCCCCGAGATCATCGAGGGCCTGTTCTACCCGGTCATCGACCCCAAGTCTGACAAGAAGCTGCTGGCTGACTCCAAGCTCTGCACCGGCATCAACGCCGTGCCCGGCGCCGCCGTGGGCCAGGTGGTGTTCACCGCCGCCGAGGCTGAGGAGCAGGCCGCCAAGGGCAAGACCGTAATCCTGGTGCGCAAGGAGACCAGCCCTGAGGACGTGGGCGGCATGCATGCTGCCAAGGGCATCTTGACCGCCACCGGCGGCAAGACCAGCCACGCGGCCGTGGTGGCCCGCGGCTGGGGCAAGTGCTGCGTGGTGGGCTGCGAGGCCTTGAACATCGACTACGAGAAGAAGTCGATGGTGGTGGGCGGCAAGACCATCAAGCAGGGCGACTTCGTCACCCTGAACGGCACCACCGGCGAGGTCTACTCGGGCGAGCTGAAGCTGGTCTTCCCCGAGCTGACCGCCGACTACACCACCCTGATGGGCTGGGCTGACCAGATCCGCACCGTCAAGGTGCGCGCCAACGCCGACACCCCCTACGACGCCGAGAACGCCATCAAGATGGGCGGCGAGGGCATCGGCCTGTGCCGCACTGAGCACATGTTCTTTGACACCGAGGCCCGCCGCCTGGCCATCCAGGAGATGATCGTGGCCGAGAGCCTGGAGAACCGCAAGAAGGCGCTGGCCAAGCTGCTGCCCTTCCAGCGGGACGACTTCTACGGCATCTTCAAGGCCATGGCCGGCAAGCCGGTGACCATCCGCCTCATCGACCCGCCCCTGCACGAGTTCACGCCCAAGGACAAGGAGGGCGTGGAGAAGCTCAGCAAGGTGACGGGCATGTCGCCGGAGGCCATTGAGCATCGCTGCGAGCAGCTGCATGAGAGCAATCCCATGCTGGGGCACCGCGGCTGCCGCCTGTGCATCACCTATCCCGAGATCCTCGAGATGCAGGTGACGGCCATCATCGAGGCCGCCTGCAAGCTGGGCAAGGAAGGCCTCAAGGTGGTCCCCGAGATCATGATCCCGCTGACCATGGACAAGAAGGAGTTCCAGATCCTCGAGAAGCAGGCCCGCCAGGTCGCCGAAGAGGTGATCAAGAAGGCAGGCGTCAAGCTGACCTACCTGATCGGCACCATGATCGAGATACCCCGGGCCGCTTTGCTCGCGGACCAGATCGCGGAGTCGGCCGAGTTCTTCAGCTTTGGCACCAATGACCTGACCCAGATGACCCTGGGCCTGTCGCGCGATGATGCCGGGCGCTTCCTGCCCATCTACAGCATGTCCGAGAAGGAGGGCGGCAAGGCCATCTTCGTCGACGATCCCTTCGTGTCGCTCGACCAGAGCGGCGTGGGCCAGCTGGTCAAGATGGGCATCGCCAAGGGCCGCAGCGTGCGCAAGGACCTCAAGATCGGCATCTGCGGAGAGCACGGCGGCGAGGCCAAGAGCGTCAAGTTCTGCGCCAATGCGGGCATGAACTATGTGTCCTGCTCACCCTTCCGCATACCCATCGCCCGCCTGGCTGCTGCCCAGGCTGTGATCGAGGCGGCGAAGGCGAAGAAGGGCAAGAAGTAGCATCGCCCCGGCGGGGAGACCCGCCCGAGGGAAGCCAAGAGGCGCCCCGCTCGTGCGGGGCGCCTCTTTCATTTGTGCGCGGCCCTCGGCGTGGTAAGATGGGCGCATCCAACACTCTGGGAATCCATGATCCCCTATCTCTGCGCATTCTTCCTGAGCTTCGGGCTGCTCTTCCTCATCGGCCTGGGCCCGGCCCTGGCCTTGGAGCCGGGCATCGACCGCCGGGCCGGAGCCCCGGTCTTCGGCATGGCGCCAGCGCTGGGGCTGGCCCTGGTGACGGCCTTTGCCGGCATCGTCGCGGTCTTCGGCCCCTTGCGCCCCTGGGTCTGGCCTGGCACGGGCCTGCTGCTGGCCTTGAGCGCCGGCCTGCTGGCTTGGCGGCTCAGGGGCCGCCCCCTGTCGCAGCCCCGGGGCGCAGATGCCTGGTTCTGGTGCGGCTGGGCCGCTTTGGGATTGGCCCTGCTGGTGCCAGCAGCCTGGGGCGGGCTCTCTTGGCTGCTGGGCAACCAGTTCAGCGGCGATGCCTACAACTACGCCAGCATGGGCATGGCCTATGAGCAGGTGGGCTACAAGGCCATCTGGGCGCATTCAGTGGAGTGGGTGGCCAACAACCACCTTGTCATGCTGAGGGCCCATAATTTCCCCGACCGCCTGGGCACGCCCTTCCTGATCGGCTGGATGGCTCATTGGGCAGGGGTGGGCACGCTCCTCTGGGGCTGGCATCAGGCTGTGCTGGCGCCCTTCATGGCCTGGCCGCTCCTCTACAGCTGGCTGCGCCGGCTGCGCCTCCGCCCCTGGGCTGCGGCCCTGGCATCCTTTGTGGCCCTGGCGGGCTTCTGGGTGTCGCTGGCGCAGACCCTCTCGGCCTTCAGCTACCTGACGGCTCTGCCCTTGATGGCTGCCTTCGCCACCCTGGTGGCATCCATCGAGCAGTCCAAGAGCCAGCGCTGGACGCGCTGGCTCTTGGGGGGCCTGCTGCTGCACGCCCTGCTGCTGATCTACAGCGAGATGGTGGTGGTGCTGGGGCTGATGCTGCTGGCAGGCGCCTTCATCAGCTGCAGGCCCAGGTCCTGGCTGATGTCCTGCCTCGCCATGGCGCTGGTGGCCCTGCTGATCGACCCCAGCATAGCCCTCTACCATCTCGGCTTCATCTGGAAGCAGGTGGTCACCCATACCGGAGCCCAGAATTCAGAGGTGGAACGCGTCGCCGTGGGCTTTGGGCAGGCCTTCGTCTGGCTGGGCCAAGCCAGCGACTGGAGCAGGCCCTTCAGGGCGCTTTGGGGCTATTGGCCTGCGCCAGTCAGCTGGCAGGGCTTCGGCAGCGCCTGGGAGCTGGCGGGCGACCTGGCGGGCGTCTTGGCCGTGGCAGGCCTTCTGGGCGGTCTGGCGCGGCTGCGCGGATGGCGCCGCCCGCTGGTGTGGCTGCTGGCCCTGCTGGCCCTGCTGCCCCTGGCCATGGGGCTGGCGGCGCTCCCTCTCACCAGCGCCGGGGTCTACGGGAAGATCCTCACCTATGGCGGCCCCTTCCTGCTGCTGCTGCTGGGGCTGGCCGCCCTGGGCCCATCCAAGCCCCGCTCTCGCGGCATCCCATGGACCGCCCTGGCCGCGCTGCCCCTCATGCTGGGCATGGCCTTGAGCCTGGCCGCCTGGGCGCCCCAGCTGGCCCGGCGCGACATACTGCGGCCGCCCTATCCCTATGCCGGGCAGGAGGACATAGACAATGGGGCCTGGCAGGACGAGATGGGGCCGGTCTGCAGCCTGATGCGCCAGCACAAGGGCGAGCTGATGCTGGTGGGGACCACCAACATGGTGGTGGATGAGTGGCTGCTCTTCTGCATGCCCGAGCAGGCCATCGACTTCTTGGGCCCCTTGAGCCTGGATGCGCGCACGGTGGACAAGGCCAGCCAGACGCGGGTGCCGCGCTGGCTGCTGATGGCGCGCGAGGACCTCGCTGGCGGGGACCTGCACCAGCTGCCGGCTCCCGCGGTCTACACGCACTACTATGCCCTCTTCCATCTCGGGCCAGGCGACCTGGGGCGCTTTCAGCGCTATATGGCCGCGCTCAAGGGATCTTGGAGCACCTCTGCCAACATCGTCCCCTCCATCAAGGAGTACCGCTTTCTGTCAGATGGCCAGCAGCGCTTCCGCGCCACGCTCAAGCCGCTGGCTGCGGCCAAGCCGGGCCTGCGGGTCTGCCTGCACCTCAACCGCAACCAGGTGCTCATGCCCTGGTCCGTGCTGGGGAAGGGCAAGAGCCTCATCTTCTTGCCTGGCCCGGGCGTCCAGCGCATCGATTTGGCCGCGCCCAAGGGCACGCCGGTCGGGGACAAGGTGGACCTGGCGATCGAGGCTTATCCCCCCTTGGGGCCTGGGCGCTGATGCTCGCCTCGCTGGTCGCGCTCTTCGCCAACACCGCGTTGCTGCTGCTCATCGGCCTGGGGCCCAGCCTGGCCCTGGCCAGGGAAGGCCCCTGGGAGAGCCTGGCCCTGGCGCCAGCCTTGGGCCTGGCGCTGGTGGCGTGGATGGCTGGCTTGCTGGCTTTCTGCGGCCTGGTGCTAGCCCCCTTCATCTGGCCTGGCACAGCGCTGCTCTTGGCCTTGAGCGCGGCCCTGCTGGCGCCCCGGCGCGGCCGGCTCTCGGCCCGGGCAGGGAAGGGAGCCTGGCCGTTGGCATTGGCGCTGGCTGCCCTTGCGCTCCTGCTCATCCTGCCCCAGGCCATGGGAGGGCCTGGCTGGGGACTGGGCGTGGCCTACGGGGCTGATGTCATCAATTATGCCCAGCAGGCGCGGGCCTACGCGCAGATGGGCTGGCATGCGGTGCACAGCCAGGACCTGGCCCTCTTCACCCAGGCCCACCCGGAATTCTTGAGGGCGCGCTTTATGGCGGACCGCCTGGGCACGCCCCTCACCCTGGCCTGGCAGGCCCGCTGGTGCTCCATGGACGAGGCGCCCTGGGCCCTGATGCAGGGCGTGCAGGGATTGGCGATCGCCCTGCCCCTGGCTTGGCTCTGGCTGAAGCGCTGCGGCGCCAGGGCCTGGCCCGCGGCCTGGGCCAGCCTGCTCGCCTGCGCGGGCTTCTGGGCGCTGCTGAGCTTGCGCCTGGCCGCGCTCAGCTGGGCCAGCGGCCTGCCCCTCTTGCTCAGCCTGGGCCTGCTGTCAGCCCAGGCGCTGGAGCAGGGCAGGCGCGAGGCCAAGCCCTGGCGCCAGTGGGCGCTTGCTGGCCTGCTGCTGCAGGGATTGGCGCTCCTCTATCCGGAGTTCCTGCTGCCCCTGGCCCTGCTCTTTCTTGCCGGCCTGGCGCTGGCTGGGGGGCAGAGGCAGGGGTGGCTGGCCCTGGCTGGCGCAGCCCTGCTCATCGCCCTGCTGCTCGACCCCCTAGCCCTGGCCTATCATCTCCGCTTTTTGTGGCGCGAGGCTTGGGGGACCGCGCGATTCAGCCCCGCCTACGCCCTGCATTCATCCCATAACTTCCTTGCCCAGGGCTTTGCCTGGCTGCAGCAAGCCCCGGCCTGGGCGAGGCTTGGCCGCTCTGCCTGGGGCTATTGCCCGGCGCCTGCCTCTTGGGGCTGGGGCCGCGCTTGGGAGCTTGCCGGCGACCTGGCCGGCCTGGCGGGCCTGGCAGCGCTGGCCTGGGCTGCCTGGCTCTGCCGCAGAAGCATGGGGGCCGCCGCAGCCCAGCTCTTGGCCCTGGCCGGGGGCTTGTGGCTGCTGGCCCTGCTCAGCGCTGGCCTGGCTGCCCCTGGCATCAGCGGCAAGCTCTGCGCCTACAGCGGCCCATTCCTCATGCTCAGCCTGGGCCTGGCCCTGGCTTGGCCGCTGGCTGGCGCAGCGGCTTGGCTCAAGCTTCCCCTGATGCTGCTGATGGCCTGCCAGAGCCTGCTCCTCCTCATCGGCCATCCTCAGCTGGGGCAGGCAGAGCTTGGGCCGCCCTTCTTGCCGCAGCAGCAGCTGCCCATGGATGCCGAGCTCTGGGGCGATGAGCTCTCGCCCTTGCGCCGCCTGCTGGACGCTGGGCCCCAGGGCTTGCTGCTGCTGGACATAGACAACGCCAATCTCTCGAATTGGGCCATGCTGACCCTGAAGCCAAGGCCCATGGACAGCCTGAATGGCCTGGGCCTTGATGACCGGCCGCCCAATGCCCCTGGCCGCAGCTTGGCGCCGCAATGGCTCCTCATGGACCGCTCGCGACTCGCAGCATTGGGCCATCGCCAGCTGCCGATGCCAGCTGGCCTGAGCGCGCACTACGCGCTCTTCCGCCTTGGGCACGGCGCGCTCGCAGCCATCAACAGGGCCATCTGCCGGGCTCAGGGCTCATGGCTCAGCGCCAGCCCGGCGGGGCCGGGCGTCATGGAGTACCGGTTCCTGGCGGATGGCAGCACGCCCCTGCGCGCCTCCATCAAGCCCAAGCCCGGCGCCCGCGGCCTGACAGCGGGCTTGGCCCTGGACCGAGTGAGCTGGCTGCTGCCCCGATCCCGCCTGCTTGGCGAGCGCAGCGTGACCTTCACCCCGCCCCCTGGCGTGGGCCGCTTGGGGGTGGTGCTGGCCGCGCCAGCCAGCGCCCTGGATGTCTCCGTCCGGCTGCAGCCCGCCCTGCAGGAACCCTGACCATGGAGCGCCCGTGCTGAAGCTGGTGCTTGGATTCATCGAGGGGCTCGCCCTGCTGTGCTCGGTGGGCCTGGGCCCCAGCCTGGCCTTGGGGCGCCGGGCCCGCCTCACGCTCTCCGAGCGGCTGGCCCTGGCGCCGGCGCTGGGCGTGGCCCTGGCGGTGCTCGTGCTGGGCATGGCCGCATCCACCGGCAAGGCGATCGGCCCTTGGGCCTGGCCGCTGACCCTGGCCCTGCTCGCCCTCAGCGCTGCGCTCGCCTTCATCGAGCGCCACGGGCCCTGGGCCGGCCTGGGCCGCCGCGCCTGGCTGCCGCTCTTGGCAGGCTGCGGGGCCCTCTTGCTGCTCATGGCGCCCGCCCTGGCCGGAGGCCTCCGCTACAGCCTGGGCGGCCTCTTCCCAGTGGATGGCTGCAATTACAATTCCATCGCGCTCTGCCTCTTCGAGCAGGGCGTGGACTACTTCAACGCCCACCTGCCGCCCGAGGTGCTCAGGGACCACATGTCGCTGGTCAAGGGCGGCATCATGCTGGTGGACCGCTGGGGCGTCTCTCTCTTGCTGGGCTGGCAGTCGCGCATCCTCGGCCTCTTCGGCCTGCATTCCATCCACTACCTGGGCCTGCAGGCCCTGGCCGCCTGCCAGGGCCTGGTGTACGTGCTGATGCGCCGCTTGGGCCAGCCCCGCCTGCGCTCGGCCCTGGCTGGGCTTGTCTTTGCCGGCAATTTCTGGGTGCTGCTCTCCCTTGACCTGCTTGCCTTCAGCTACCTCTGGGCCCTGCCCCTGGCGCTGGCCCTGCTGCTGCTCGGCGTCCAGCGCCTTGAGGAGGACAAGGGCTCCTGGGCGGCCGGCATCTTGGCGGCGCTCTTGCTGCACTGCATGGTGATGGTGTATGTCGAGATGCTGCCCCTGGTGCTGGCTGCCTGGGCTTGCGGCCTGATGGCCAGCCAAAAGCGCAGCCGCCTGGCCCTTGAGGCCGGGGCCATCGCGCTGGCTGCGCTCTTGCTCGATCCCCCAGGCATCTTGCACCATCTGCTGTTCTTCACCCGCCAGGTGCACAATCACACCCCCGAGAACTTCGAGGACATGTGGCGCGCATTCAGCTTCTTGGGCGAGCGCCCCCATTGGCATCTGCTGCCGAGGGCGGCCTGGGGCACCCTGCCGGTGAGCGGGGAGCTGGCGGCTGGGCTGCCCGCTGCCTGGGATGTGGCTGGCTTGGCGCTGCTGGCCCTGCTGGGCCTCAAGCTCTGGGGGCAGGGGATCAAGGCCCGCCCAGCTCTGCTCCTGCTGCCCGCGGCTGGGCTGGCCAGCCTGGCGGTGGGCCTGGGCTGCCTGGCCAAGGGGATGATGTGGGTGGGCGGCAAGGAGCTCTCCTATGGCGGCCCTTTCTTGATGCTGGCCCTGCTGGTGGACCAGCCCTGGAAGAAGCGGGACTGGGCTGGCGCCGAGATGGCCCTGCGCTGGGGGCCCTGGCTGCTGCTGCTGGCTGCGCTGTGGGTCGGCGGCCAGCGCATCGCCAACGCTGCCCTTGAGCGGGAATCCTGGTCCCCCTATCCGCGCATGTTCCGCTTCGGCCTGGACACTCGGCTGGGCGGGGATGAGCTGGGCCCCATTGAGCAGGCCCTGGCCAGGGACCCAGGGCTGCTGCTGCTGCAGGTGGCGGACCGGGAATTCGACCTGGACTATTGCCTGCAGCGCTTTGAGCCGCATCCCATGCTGGCCCCTGGCCTGCTCTACAAGGCCTGGGAGAAGGCCCCTGACCCCTCGGATTACCTGCAGGATTCTTCAAGCCCGCCGGAGCTGATGCTCGTGGATGACCAGAGCTTCAGGCCCGAGCTCTTGCGCCAGCTGCCTGCGCCCCTGGTGGCATCCCGGCATTTCGCGCTCTACGACCTGCGCCAGGGCGGCTTGGAGGCCTTTGCCTCAGCCATCGGCCGCCAGCGCGGCATCTGGGGCTGGCGCCACAAGATGCCCGGCGAGGCCATGGAATGGCGCTTTGTGGCCACGGGCCGCTCGCCCTACCAGCTGCGCTGGGCGCCTGGCACGCGAGGCCGCTTCATGCTGAATGGCGGCAGCCGCGAGATGCGCGCCTTGAGCTTCACGCCTCAGCCTGGCATCAACCGCATCCTCGTCCTGCCCCAAGACTGGGGCTACCCCTCCTTCCAGCTGCTGCCGCTCACCGCCAAGGAGCGCCCGTGATCGCGCCCTGCATCCCGGGCATCTTGGCTTTCTTGCTGAGCCTGGCTCTGCGCCTCGCAGCTGCGCGGCGCCTGGATGTCGCCGCCATCTGGGCCCTGCAGGGCGCTGCGCTGGATGGCCTCAGCCTGCTGGGCCTGGGCCTGCTCTTGGCTGCCTTGCCCAAGCAGCCGGGCTGGCGGCGCGCTGGCGCCCTGGCCATGGGCGCGGCGGCCGGGCTCTGGGGCTTGAGCGCCGCCTTGGACAGCGTGGTCTTTTGGCAGGCAGGCACCCGCTTCGACAGCGTTGTCCTGCAGAACATCGAGCCGGCCTCTCTCAAGGCCTTTGCCGGCCCCGCAGAGCTGGGGCTGGGCTTGGCGCTGCTATCGGCCTGCTCGGGCTTGGCCTATGCCGCGGGGCGGGCCGCCCGGCGCGCGCAGCACCTCAGCTGGGGCGCGTCGGGCCTTGGGCTGGTCCTGGCCTTAGCGTTTCTCGCTTGCGCCTTCGGCCCCTACCTGGGCCGCAACCTGGCCCAGGCCCGCTTGGGCAAGCCGGTGGTGGAAGAGGGCAGGGATGAGGCGCAAGAGCTGGTCAGCACCAGCCAAGCCAGCCTCTGGCGCAGCCTGCTGGCCGAGCAGGTGCGCGCAAAGCGCTGGCGGCCGCCAGCGCCCTGCGCGCTCAGCGTGCCAGACCGCATCTGGGCGCGTTCCGCAGGGCTGGGGTCTGGCGAGCCTGCTGGCGGCAGCGGGCTGCGATTGCGCAGGGTGGTGGTCATCACCATTGAATCGCTATCAAACCGGCTGATCGCCAGCTGCAACCCCCGCCTGCCCCGGGGCTTGACCCCTGGCCTGGACCGCCTGCTCAAGGCTTGCCCCCACCTGGACCGCTGCCAGAGCGTGGGGCATGAGACCGACCAGGGCCAGTATGCGGTCTTCTGCGGCCGCCTGGATTTTGCGCGCGTCAACCGGGCCTACCCGGGGCAGAGCCTGCCCCGCTGCTTTGCCGCCCACGGCTTCAGCACCCTACAGCTGCACGGCAGCAGCGTGCATTACCGCTCGCACTGGCGCAGCTACCCCGCCATGCTTGGCATCCAGAGGCTGATGGGCCTGGAGGACCTCCCCGGGCATCCCTTGGGCGACTTTGACGGCTGGGGCGGCGCCCTGGATGACCGCGCCCTGTTTGGCGAAGCCCTGGGCCAGTTGCAGGCGCGGCGCGAGCAGCCGCTCTTCATGATCATCAACACCCTGGATACCCACCCCCCGTACCGCCGCCAGCCGCCGGAGGAGAGCCTGCCTGCCGGCCTGCGCAAGGCCCCGCCCCTGCTCAAGGCAGTCTGGCAGCTGGACCGGGATCTGGAGGGGTTCTTGGCGGGGCTCAAAGCGCGCGGCCTGGATGGGCCCGGCACCCTGGTGGTGGTGACCGCGGACCATGCCCCGGTCTTCTCGCCCCAGTATCTCATCGCCACCGGCGCGCCAGGCTATGGCTTGGAGCCGGTGCCGATGCTATTCTGGGGCGGGGCCAGCCGCGCCCTGAGCCGCCTTGACCAGCGCCGGCTCTGCAGCCAGATGGACCTGATGCCCACCTTGTGCGGCCTGCAGGGCTGGCCGGTGCCAGCCTCGGCCATGGGCGCCGACCTTAGGCAGGGCTGGAAGGGCAGGGCGCTGGGCCAGCAAGGCAGGGTGCTGAGCCTGCTCTGCCAGGGCGGGGCCGAGGAGCGCCTGGCCCTGGATTCTCACGGCTTGCCACAGGCGCTGGACAAGCCCCTGGCGCGCTGGTACCGTTGGCAGCTGAGCTCACCCGAACTGGACGACACAGGGAGATGACCATGAAGAAGACGCTCTGCTCGCTGCTGCTGCTGCTGGTTGCTTCGGCCACCCATGCCACCGAGACCCGCGTGCTGGCGCTGGATGGCGGCCTGGGCTTGGCCGCGGATGACGCAGACAGCGCGCTCTACCCGCAGGCCCTGGTGGCTGAGGGCAGCCGCATGACCGTGGACTACGCGGGCGGCGACACCGGCGCGGCCGGGGCTTGGGCGGCCTTTCCCATCTGGGGCTATGGCAACCTGGGGCTCTGGTACCGCAAGCCCCTGTCCCAGGCCGGGCTCTGGGATGCTCTGGCTGCCAGCGGCCCCCTGGCTGAGCAGGCCCTGGGCCAGCCCCTGGCCAATGCCGACACCAGCAGCCTGCTGGCGCGGCCCCAGCCCCTTGCGGGCGTGTCCTATGGCCTGCTCTTTGGGCGCATGAGCCTGGGCGCAGGCGCCAGCTTTGCCCAGTCAAAGGCGCTGGCCAGCTCGCAAGGCCTGGCCAGCAAGGGCCAGTTGGGGCATGCCTATGGCGTGGACAGCGCCTTCGCCGGCGGCCTCACGCTCTGCGCCGTCGACGACCTGCAGAGCAGCCAAGCGCTGGATCTCAATGCTGGCGTGGGCTGGAATTCTGGCGCGTACAACATCAATGTTGCTGGCGACCTGGGCACCAACCGAATGAACAACCATCATCTAGAGGATTATGCCGGCTCGAGCGGCCTGGGGCTCTCGCAAGGCCAGGACACGCTGAGCGTGGAGGACAAGGGCGCCTGGAGCTACAGCCTGCGCGGCCGCGCCGCCACAACCATCGAGGGTCATACCCTGGTGCTCACCGCCAGCTATGGCCGCTGGGACCTGGGATCCAAGGCCGCGAGCCAGGCCAGCTTCAGCGGCAGCGGGCTCAACGCGGCGCAGGCCGCAGGCTGGGACGTGCCGCTATGGGACCAGAGCCTGGTGCTGCAGCCCTGGAAGGCCAGTCTGGGCTGGGCCACCAAGCTGAGCACCAAGACAGTTTTCTTGCTGGCTGGCGGCGCTCAAGGCTACCGCAGCACCACGGACCTGCAGCAGTATCAGCAGGCCTCAGGGGGCGGCCCGGCGCAGCAAGCCCTTGCCAGCGAGCAGCAGAGCCTGACCGACAGCCTCAGCGTGCCCGTGGTGGCAGGCTTGGAGGCGGATGCCTGGACCTGGCTGACGGTGCGCGCTGCTGCGACGCTCTATGCCTGGCAGCAGAGCCAGACTGGCATCACCCAGCGCCGCTATGACCCCACGGGCGCCCTAAGCTCCAGCAGCAGCGGCCAGTCCATCAGCAGCCAGATGGGCAGCTGGGATTGCGTGCTGGGCTTGGGCCTTCACCTTGGGCAGTTCACCTGGGACCACAGCCTGGACATCGCCCAGCAGCCCATGACGGCCGCGGCCTACCATTCCAGCCTGGAGATGCAGTGGTGAGGCGCCTGCTGGCTGCGCTGCTCCTGCTGCTCCCGCTGGCCCTGCCCTGCGAGGGCCGGCTGCGCGGGCCGGCCCTGCTGGTGGGCAACCCTGGCTTATGCCTTGATTTCGTCTTTGACCCCGGACCCGATGGGCGGACTCATATGGACGCCGTGCTGGGCGGCCGCTTCTGCGACATCCAGATGCCAGACGGTGCCAAGCGCGCGCCGCGCCTGGAAGTGGCCCTGCAATGCCAGAAAAATGAGGATGGCAGCGACAGCCTGCCGGCCTATGGCGGGGTGATAGACCTCGGCAAGTCCCTGGAGGAGCAGGGCAAGAGCTTCAACCCGCTGCTCTTTGGCCCGGGCGCCACCCTGCGCTACCAGACCGTCATCCCCCAGGACCTGGAGCCTGGCTCCTATTTCGTGTTTGTCGAGGTGCAGGACAAGGGATTGGGCCTCAAGAACCGCAAGACCCTGCATGTGACCGTGCCGGAGATCCCTGACGCGGAGGGCCTGCGCCTGGGCGGCCTGCGCTTCATGAGCCTGATGCAGCCCGGGCCGGATGGCGGGCCAGAGAGTCGGCCCAACCCCTGGCGTCAGGCCGGCGGGGTGAGCGATCTTCCGCTCATCGTGGCCTATCGCCTGGACCATGACCCCAGCCTGGGCATCAAGCGCATCGTCCATCGCGCCGCGGTCACCCGTGTGGACACCGGCAAGACCGTGTGGCAGGCCGAGGAAGAGCGGGCTGTGCCCCCGGGCGGCTCATCCCTCAACAGCTTTGCCATGCCGCCTGCTGAGCTGGCCAAGCTTGCGCCCGGCGACTATCTTTGGCTGACCCAGGCCTGGCCCAAGGACCAGCCTTCAGACCGGGTGGGCGCCTACAAGAGCTTTTTGGTGCCTGGTGCTGAAGATGAAGCTCAGCGGCCAAATTCTGCAGATTAGGCAAAATGATTTTCTGTTTGCCTTTTGGGCAAGCGCATTGTATAAACTGCCCGCTAGGCAGAGGCTTTCTGAACCATGGTCTCATGCCGCGCACCCTTAGCTCAGCCCGGTTAGAGCACTCCCTTGACATGGGAGGGGTCACAAGTTCAAATCTTGTAGGGTGCACCATCTTTTCGAGCGGGAAGGCCTTGGCCTTCCCGTTTTTCGGCTGGACATGCGGCGGCCCTTGCCCCATGGTTGATGTGCCGCATGGAGCAACCAACCGGGCCGCTCGTGCGTTAATCATTGAAAGAGGACCTGATCAAGGGATTTTATGCTCTGCCAAGCCTGCAACCAGAATGAAGCCAGCATCCATTACTTTGAGAGCTTCAACGGCAACACCAAGACTTTGAACCTCTGCGAGCTCTGCGCCCAGCGCCAGGGCGTGGCCGGCATGGGCATCTCCGTGCTGGATGCCGCCCAGCTGGCGGCCGAGGCTGAGGGGGCTGATGGCTCCCAGGAGGAGCCGGCGCAGGAGCCCTGCGTGGGCTGCGGCATGAGCTATGCCGACTACCGCCACGACCCCAGCCACGCCTGTCCAGCCTGCCAAGACAGCTTTGCCAGCCGCGCCCAGCTGCGCAGAAAGGCGGCCCGGCCCTTGGGGGCGCGGGAGGCCTTGCAGCGGCGCCTGGCGCAGGCCATCGTTGAAGAGGATTTTGAGACAGCGGCCATCTTGCGCGACCAGTTGCGCTTGGTGGCGGCACCCACAGCCCGGGACTGACCCGGGCGGGAGGCAGGCATGTTCGACAGATTCACTGAGCGCGCGCGCAAGGTCATCGCCCTGGCCCGTGAAGAGGCTGGCAGGCTGGGCCACGACTACATCGGCACCGAGCACCTCTTGCTGGGCCTCATCCGCGAGGGGGGCGGCGTGGCTGCCGCGGTGCTCGAGAACCTGAATGTGGACCTGGAGCGGGTGCGCCTTGAGGTGGAGAAGCTGGTGGTGATGGGCGGAGGCACGCTGACCCTGGGCGAGGTGCCCTTCACCCCCCGCGCCAAGAAGGTGCTGGAGCTCTCGGTGGAGGAGGCCCAGAACCTGGGCCACAACTACATCGGCACCGAGCACCTGCTGCTGGGGCTCATCCGCGAGGGCGAGGGCGTGGCGGCCAAGGTGATGGAGGGCCTGGGCGTCAAGCTGGAGAAGGCCCGCGAGATCACCATCAACCTGCTGGGCGGCAATGTGCCTCGCGCGGCGCAGGCCCCGGCCAAGAGCGCCACGCCGGCCCTGGACACCTTCGGCCGCGACCTCACCCAGCTAGCCCGCGATGGCAAGCTGGACCCGGTGATCGGCCGGGCCGAGGAGATCGAGCGCGTGGTGCAGGTGCTCTCGCGCCGCACCAAGAACAACCCCGTGCTCATCGGCGAGCCGGGCGTGGGCAAGACCGCCATCGCCGAGGGCCTGGCCCAGCGCATCACCAGCGGCAACGTGCCTGAGCTGCTGCTGAACCGCCGGGTGGTGACCCTGGACCTCTCGGCCGTGGTGGCCGGCACCAAGTACCGCGGCGAGTTCGAGGAGCGCCTGAAGGCGGTGATGAACGAGCTGCGCCATGCCGCCGGCACCATCATCCTGGTGATCGACGAGCTGCACACGCTGGTGGGCGCGGGGGCGGCCGAGGGGGCCATCGACGCCAGCAGCATGCTCAAGCCGGCTCTGCAGCGCGGCGAGCTGCAGTGCATCGGCGCCACCACCTTGGCGGAATACCGCAAGTACATCGAGAAGGACGGGGCCCTCGAGCGCCGCTTCACCAGCATCATGGTGAACGAGCCCACCGTGGACCAGAGCATCGAGATCATCAAGGGGCTGCGCGACCGCTATGAGGCCCACCACCGGGTGCGCATCACCGATGAGAGCATCACTGCGGCGGTGAAGCTGGCCGACCGCTACATCACCAGCCGCTTCCTGCCCGACAAGGCCATCGACCTGATCGACGAGGCCGGCAGCCGGGCCCGCTTGAACTCCAGCACCACCCCGCCCGACCTGCGCCAGCTGGAGCAGGAGATAGACGGCGTGACCAAGGAGAAGGAGCAGGCCATCAAGGCCCAGGAGTTCGAGAAGGCCGCCCGCCTGCGCGACCGCATTCGCGACCTGAAGATACGCAAGGAGGAGCTCAAGAAGACATGGGACCTCTCTAAGAACAAGTACACGGCGGTGGTGGGGGTGGAGGACATCGCCATGATCGTCAGCCGCCAGACCGGCATCCCCCTGACCCGGCTCGAGGAGAAGGAGACCAGCAAGCTGCTGCGCATGGAGGAGTATCTCAAGCGCCGCGTGGTGGGCCAGGATGAGGCGGTGGCCTCGGTCTCGCGCGCCATCCGCGCCAGCCGCGCCGGCATCTCGGACCCCAACAAGCCCATCGGCAGCTTCGTCTTCTTGGGCCCCACTGGCGTGGGCAAGACCGAGCTCGCCAAGAGCCTGGCGGAGTTCCTCTTCGACGACCAGGATGCCCTGATACGCATCGACATGTCCGAGTACATGGAGAAGTTCGCCACCTCGTCCCTCATCGGCGCGCCCCCGGGCTACGTGGGCTACGACCAGGCCGGCCAGCTCACCGAGCGCGTGCGCCGCAAGCCCTACAGCGTGGTGCTCTTTGATGAGATCGAGAAGGCCCATCCCGACGTGCTCAACCTGCTGCTTCAGATCTTGGATGACGGCCGGCTCACCGACAACAACGGCAGGCTGGTCGACTTCAAGAACACGGTGGTCATCCTCACCAGCAACCTGGGCACCAGCGAGGCCGCCAAGAACCTGGGCTTCGACGCCCTGACCGGGGATGAGGACTACGAGCGCATGCGCGAGAAGCTGCTCAGGCTCTTCAAGAACACCTTCCGCCTCGAGTTCGTCAACCGGCTCAATGAGATCATCGTCTTCCACCGCCTGTCGCGGCCCATCCTGGCCGGCATCATTGGCCTGGTGCTCGACCAGGTGGTGCGCCGCCTCAAGGACAAGCAGGTGGCGGTGGAGCTGGACCAGTCGGCCCTGGACTACATCATCGACAAGGGCTATGACCCCAGCTTTGGCGCCCGACCGCTCAAGCGGGTGATCAAGCGCCTGGTCGAGGAGCCCTTGGCTGAGCGCATCCTGCAGGGCACGCTCAAAGCCGGACAACGCGCGCAATTCTCGCGGCCCAAGGACATGGACAAGAGCGAGGACAAGCTCTTCCTGGTGGTGGATGGGGCGGTCGCGGAGCCCCTGGACGGCCCAGAGCCCAGTGCTGGCGCCCCTCCGGACCCGGCGGCGGCCCAAGCCTGAGGCAGGCAGAGCAGACAGAGCCCACGGCCAGCGCCGTGGGCTCTGCTTTTTGCCGCCCTTTTGCCTTTGGGCAGCCTTGGGCATGGGCTATAATCAGCGGACCTTTCAACCCATTTCAGGCGTCTTTTGCGAATGCCCCGACCCTTCAAAAAACCAGCTCTGCTCTGGCTGGCGGCCTCAGCCGGCTTCTTGGCGCTGGCTCTGCTGGCGGTCGACCACACTGGCCTCCTTGCCGGGCGCTTCCGCGCGCAGATCGAGGGCCAGCTCTCTGCCTTGAGCGGCCGGCCAGTGCGCATCGCCGCCGTGTCAGGCGGGCTCTTTGGCAGCTTGACCCTGCGGCAGGTGAGCTTGGCCCAGGCCTTGAGCCCCAGCGCCATGGGGGCGGGGGCGGGCTTCGGCTTGCGCGTGGACAAGGTGGTGGTGCATTTCTCGCCCTGGCAGCTGCTGCGCGACAGCCAGCATCCCCAGCAGGCCCTGCGCTCGGTGGACCTGGTGGGCCCCGCCCTGGATTTGCCCCTGCGGCCCGCCGCTGCTGGCGCTGCCGCGCCAGAGTCGCCCAGCGTTGCGCTGTCCTGGCGCCGCATCCCCTGGTCCGAGATCCCGGTGCTGCCCACGGCGGAGCTTCATGTCAGCGGCGGCAGCCTGCGCGTCTTCGAACCTGGTGACACCCTTCCCAGCGCCGCGCCGAGGCCCTTGCTGACCGGGTTCAGCGGGAAGATGCAGGTCGACCCCCAGGGCCGCGCTAGCCTGGCCTTCTCTGCCACCAGCCCCGGCTCACCGCGCGACAACCTGCGATTGGAGGCCAGCCTTGACCGCCGGTCGCGCATGGGGCGGCTCCGCCTTGAGTTCCGCGGCATCGCCTTGGCTGAGGCCATGCGCATGCTGCTGCCCGATGAGCAGCGCTTCACCATCTCAGATGGCCGCGCTGAGGGCTGGGTGCAGTCGGTGACCGCGCCTGAGGCGCCCGGCCAGCTGGTGCGCGGGATGCGCCTGGAGGCCCTGCTCAAGGTCGAGGGAGGCCAGATGGCCGTGGGGCCGCACCAATCCCTGCTCAGGTCAGTGCAGGGGAGCGTCCACTTGAACGAGTCGCATGTCCGGCTCGAGGGCTTGGACCTGGTCTTTGGCGGCAGCCACTGGGGCTTGTCTGGCAGCCTGGACCTGGATCCCCGCGGCGCGGAGCGCATGCCGCTGATGGATTTGCGCGGCTCCTGCCCGGACCTGGCCTTGGCTCAGCTGGGCAAGGACCTGGGCCTGCCAGAAAGCCTCGGGCTGAAGGGCGGGCTGCAAGCCGGCCTGCGCGCGCGCGGCCCCTGGGACCAGGTTCAGGCTGAGCTCAAGCTGACGGGGCAGAGCGCCGGCATCGCCGGTTTTGAGGTCGTGGACCCGGTGATCCTCTTGAGCTATGGGGCCGGCTCGCTCAGCTTGCAGAGCCTGGCGGCCAAGGTGGATGGCGGCGAGCTGCGCGCCAGCGGCCGCGTCGACTTGAGGGGGGCATCCCAGGGCCGCACGCCCACCGCGCAGCTCATGGCCGAGCTGGTGCACTACCCCCTGGGGGCCTACCTGGCCAGGCAGAGCTTCCAAGGGGTGAGCGGCACGGTGGGAGGCAGCCTTGACATGCACGGGCCGGTGACGGCCCTGCTGGCCGCCTTCCATCTCAATTGCCAGCGCCTGGCCTTGGGCTCTGAGATGGTGGAGCATGCCAGCCTTGAGGGTCGCCTGGGCCCCGGCAGCATGGATGGGGAGCTCAGCGGCTCATGGAGGCGGGTGCGCCAGCCGACCTTCCGCTTCAGCCTTCGCCGCGATGGCCAGGGCTGGGTGGCGAAGGAGCTGCGCCTCGAGCAGAATGGCTCCTTGGTGGCGTGGGCCAGCGGGCGCTTGAGCCCCTCGCCTGACCTGGGCTTGGAGATGCCCAATGCGAGCTTGGGCGATCTGCCCCTGGAGGGCACGCCCTGCGCCGGCTGGCGGGGCGCGCTCTCTGGCAAGGGCCGGCTGCAGGGCACCTGGGACAAGCCCCAGCTGGGCCTGAGCCTGCGCGGGCATGGGCTGGTGACGGGCCATGGCCACGCGCTTGAGCTGAAGGGCCAGGGCCGGCTGGATGGCAAGGCTTGGCAGGTGGAGAGCCTGGACCTGGGTGATGGGCAGGTCTCGCTCAATGCGAGCGGCGACCTGGGCAGCGGGTATTGGCAGGCGCAGGCAGACCTGGATGGTGCAGAGCTGCCGATGCTCGCGGACCTGGCGCCCGGGCTGCCGCCGGCCCGCTCGGGCCAGCTGAGCGGCAGCCTGCAAGCCTCCCGCGACAAGGATGGCCTGTCTGCGGCGCTGGGCCTGAGCGCCTCGGCCGTGGCCTGGGGAGGCTTTGCAGCATCAGAGCTGGCGCTCGATGCCAGCGACCGCCTAGGCCGCATCAGCCTCAAGTCGCTCCGCGCCAGCCAAGAGGGCGGCGGCGCCCTCTCGGGCGATGCCGAGCTGGAGTGGGACAAGCCCGATGGCGCGCTCTCGGCCGCCCTCTCGGCCAAGGACTGGGACTGGCAGGGGCACACCTTGAGCGCCCAGGCCTCGATGCAGGGCCGCCGCGGTCTTGCGGGCGCCTCGCATTGGTGGCTGCCTGCGCCGCAGGACCCGGACAGCCTGCAGGCCAAGGTGGCGCTGACAGGCCTCTCCTGGGATCGGCGCGCGCTGGGAGACGCCTCAGCGCAGGCGCGCCTGCTCAAGGGCGCGAGGCTTGAGCTGGCTGACCTAGAGCTGGGGCCCCGGGTCACCGGCTCCGGCTGGTGGGAGTGGGGCGCCGGCAAGCCCCAGGGCCTGGTGGACCTGAGGCTCGTCGATTTCAGGGCCCAGGCTTGGCTGGCCCTCAGGAGCGCGCAATCCCTCTCGGCCACCGCTGGCCTGGCCCAAGGCTTCAGCGGCAGCGTGCATGCCGAGAGCGGCCCAAGCGGGATCACCCTGCAGGCCAGCCTGGAGCAGGGGAACACCGGGCACCTGGAGCTCAAGGCTGCGGTGGAGCGTGCCGAGGGCAGGGCCTGGAGGCAATGGCCCTTGAGCGCCAAGGTGGAGGCCCGGCGCCTGGAGGTCTCGGATCTGGCGCGCTTGGCCATGGGCCAGAGCGCGGGAGCTGACTGGGCCGGGCGCCTGGACCTTGACACCGAGGCCAGCGGCAGCCTTGAGAAGCCCCAGGCCGGCATCCGGCTCTTCTGGGGCGCTCCGATGATGGAGGGCTTTGCCTTTGATGCCTTGGCCCTCACTGCCAGCGCCAAGGCCCGGGAAGGGAAGGTCGAGGCAGCCAGCCTGCTGGATGCCGGCGGCCTCTGGGAGCTGAGCGGCGGGGATTGGCGCTGGAAGGACGGCGCGCTCAGCCTGGAGGGCCATGCCAGGGCCAAGGATGCGCCGGCGGGGGTGATCTTCACCTTGAACGGCGAGGCGGGCCTCAAGGCAGGCCTGGAGCCAGCCAAGGGCCGCGCTCGCCTGCGGCTGGATTGCGACGAGCTCAAGGTCAACCAGATGCCCTATCCCGGCAGCCATCTTGAGGCGCGCTGGGAGAAGGGCAGGCTCAAGGTGGCGGGCGCCCTGCGCAGCGACCCCTTCAGCCCCGGCCCGGGCGTCCATCTGGAGATGGATGCCCATGAGCATGGGGTCAGCTTCCATGACACCCTGGCCCTCACCAAGGCCGGGGGCTCGCTCAAGTATTCCGCCGACATCAGCAGCCAGGGGGCGCTGGCGCTCGACTTCGACGGCAGCGCCTATCCGGCGGCGGACATCGCGCGGGTGCTGGGCCTGCCGCTGGCCTGGGATGGCGCCACCTATGGGCATGTCAGCGTGCGCCGCGAGGCGGGCCAGCCGCCCAAGGTAACCGCCACCCTCAAGATCGAGGATGGCAGCATCAACCGCATCCCCTTCGACCTCTGCAGCGGAACCATCCTAGTGCAGGACACCTGGCTCTCCTTTGACCCTTACAACATGCCCTTGAGCCTGGTCAAGCGGGGGCGCTACACCGCCACCCTTCGGGGCCGCCTGCCGCTGGGCGATGACGATCCTGGTGCCAAGCCCCGCCTGGCTGACCTTGACCTGGCCATGGACAAGGGCGACCTGGTCTTCCTGCGCTTCATCGACGGCGTGGATGACGCCTCGGGCCCCACTGACCTCAAGCTCCACATCGGCGGCGCGCTGGCCAGCCCCCTGGTCTCTGGCCGCATCAGCGTCCAGCACGGCACCCTCGTGCCCTCGGTGCTAGCCGAGAAGCTGGAGGATGTCAGCGCGCGCATCTTCATCAGCAACAACCAGGTGGACATCTATCAGATGGAGGGCCAGGCCGGGGCCCCGGGACAGCGGCTCTATGTCAGCCGGGGACCGCTGGGACAGCCGGCCGTGGTGCTCAGGCAGTACATCCCCGACCAGCTCAACCTGAAGGTGGCCAGCGGCAAGTCGGGCGTGCGCCTGGCGGGCCGGCCTGCCCTCAAGGTGGTGGAGGGCACCGTGGCGCCGGACCTGCTCATCCAGGGCACCATGGACCATCCCCGCCTGAAGGGAAGCCTGGACCTTGAGGACTGCGTGCTGACCTACCCGCCGGTGGTGGCAGACGCCAGCGGCGCCACCCATGCCGCCCAGGGTGATGACCTGTTCCATCGCACGGATTTCAACCTGGAACTCAAGGCTGGCCGGAACGTCTGGTATGAGAGCGATTTTGCCAGCGTGCAGCTGGCTGGCCAGGGCGCAGCGCCGCTGCTCAAGGGGCCGGGCAGCGCCCTGGGCGTGCTGGGCACCCTGCGGGCCCAGCGCGGCGAGATCGACTATCTCAACTCGAGCTTCACCATCGATGAGAGCCAGGAGAACTGGGCTGAGTTCCGCGGGGACGCGCCGCCCTTCATCGAGGTGCATGCCTACCAGGTCTTCCGCAACATCGCCATCCTCAACGACCCCATCGCCAAGGACCGGCGCATCAACATGGTGGCCCGCGGCCCGCTGGGCCAGGTGCAGGTGACCTTTGACAGCGAGCCGCCCATGAGCCAGACCCAGATCGCCTCGCTGCTGGGCTTTGGCGAGGATGTGACGGCCTGGAGCGGCGGCGGCTCAGATGTGCAGCGCGGGGTCATGCTGCTCTTGGGCAAGGCCATCTCGGGCACCAGCTCGCGCATGGTGCGCAAGCAGATCAAGCGCTACATCCCGGTGGACAGCTTCCAGTTCAGCCTGGGCAGCGGGGTCAACAGCGATGTGCCCCAGGCCCAGCTGGCCGGCAGCCATGCCGTCACGGGCGCGGATGGGACGGTGGTGGGGGCCACTGGGGTCACGGGCGCGGCCACGGGCAGCGGCAGCTTTGACAACCCCCTCATCGGCTCAAAGTTCGATGTGGGCAAGGCCCTCACCGACAAGGTCTATCTCAATTGGCACGGGGATGTGGGCGCCAATGAATCTCGGCAGCCAGACCTGGCCAGCAACCAGGTGGGCATGGAATACCAGCTGCAGAACAACAAGAAGATCACCATGAGCTATGACTTTGCCCAGCAGAATGGCAGCAATGGCGGCGCCCAGGCCAAGATCGAGGGCTACAGCCAGTTCGGCAACTACAAGCCCGCGCGGCGGCCCAGCCCCACCCCCTTCATGGTGCGGCGCACCTTGAGCCCCACGCCCCTGCCCTTGAGCCCCACCGCTCAAGCCAGCCCGACGCCGCTGGCTTTGAGCCCCACAGCGGAGCGGACCCAGGCCCCGGCCTCGGGCGGCCATCCCTAGGCATTGAAGGCTTTACAAGCCTGGTGTCCTTTGCTATTATTTCAAGGTTTTTCGGGCCTTTTCCTCAACAGCCGATGCATTGGAGATTCAGTGACCTTCAAAAAAGCCTTTGTCCTCTTTGCCCTGGCCCTGGGCCTGGCCGCGCCTAAGCTGCTGCGGGCGGATGACCTGGTCTATGGCACCCTTGCTTCTGTCACCGCGACCGGTCAGCGCTCGCTGAGCGCTGAGCAGGTGCTCGCCGTGGTGCGCAGCAAGCCTGGCGACGCCCTGCTGGCGGCCGTGGTGAACGAGGACGTGAAGGCGCTCTGGCGCATGGGCATCTTCTCGGATGTGCAGGCCCTGGTGGAGCGGGTGCCGGGCGGCGACCCCATGGATCCCAAGATCGCGCTCACCTTTGTGGTGAGCGAGCGCCCGGTGGTGTCTGACCTGCGCTTCTTCGGGAACAAGGAGGAGAGTGATGGCGAGCTGAAGGACAAGGCCAGCATCAAGGAGGGCGATGTCTATGAGCCCTCCAAGGTGGCCGATGCGGTGGACAAGATCCTCTCGCTCTATCATGACAAGAACTACTATGCGGCCGAGGTGCGCACCGAGCTCAAGCAGGCCCAGGAGCCGGGCAAGGTCATCCTCAATTTCTACGTCAGCGAGGGCCTGAGCATGAAGGTGGCCAGCATCAAGGTCACCGGCAACAAGGTCTTCAGCGAGTCCAAGGTCAAGGGCGAGATGGAGGACACCAGCGAGGTGGGCTGGTTCGGCATCGGCGGCAGCTATGACCGCGCCAAGTTGCAGGATGACCTGCGCAAGGTGCTGATGGCCTACTATCGCGAGGGCTATGTGAAGGCCAAGCTCGAGGGCTACAGCTTGGAGCAGCTGGGAGACCACGCGCGCGAGGTGGCCGAGAAGGTCACCGAGTTCAACGAGGCCGCCAAGGAGATACGCATCAGCTTCAGGGTCGATGAGGGGATCCAGTACAAGGTGTCCACCATCACCAGCGCCGGGAACGCGGTGGTGAGCTCGGCCAAGCTGATGGAGCAGGCCGAGACCAAGCCGGGCGATGTCTTTGACCGCGAGCGCTGGGAGAAGGACCTGCAGAAGTTCAAGAACGAGTACCAGAACCGGGGCTACATCTACGCCAACCCCGCGCCCAAGTATTCCTATGATGATGCCGCGGGCAAGGTGGCCATCAGCCTCAACTGGACCGAGGGCGGCATCGCCTACATCGAGAGCATCAAGATCCGCGGCAACGATGTCACCAAGGACAAGGTCATCCGCCGCGAGCTGCTGGTCAAGGAAGGGGAGCCCTTTGACACCGCCAAGGTGATGAAGAGCCGCGAGCGCGTCATGAACCTGGGCTTCTTCGAGAATGTGGTGCCCGACTACGAGCCGGGCAGCGAGATGGACAAGCTGGTGCTGGTCTTCGATGTGGCCCCTGAGCGCAAGACCGGCACGCTCTCGCTGGGCGCCGGCTACAGCTCAGCCGAGGGCCTGGTGGGCTACCTGCAGGTCTCGCAGAACAACCTCTTCGGCAACGGCCAGGCGGTCTCGGCCATGTGGCAGGTGGGCTCGTCCAACAACAGCTACTCCCTGAGCTTCACCGAGCCCTGGCTGCTCGACACTCCCACCACGGCCGGGGTGGACATCTTCCAGACCAACAGCCTCTCCACCTACAACAACCAGGGCTATGACCTGGCCTCGACCGGCGGCGCCCTGCGCTTGGGCCGCACCTTGAGCCCCAACTGGAAGGTGCTCACCACCTACCGCTACTCCAGCGACAACTACTCCAACATCAGCTCGGCCCTGCAGCCCTACATCGCGGCGGGCATCACCAATACCAGCTCCATCATGCCCAGCGTCAGCTTCGACACCCGCGACAACATCTTCGATGCCACCCGCGGCGTTTATGAGAACCTGTCGCTGCAGCTGGCCGGCGGCCCCTTGGGCGCCGACCGCAACTTCGTCAAGCCGGTCTTCGACTCCAGCGCCTTCTTCTCGACCCCCCCGGTCTTCGGCATCAGCTACCTCAAAAAGTTCGTGCTCGGCCTGCATGTCAAGATGGGGGCAGGCTGGGGCTATGATGCGGGTCGCGGCTACACGGACCTGGCGCCTGCGGACAAGTTCTACATGGGCGGCACCGACAGCGTCCGCGGCTACGTGGACCACAGCATCGGGCCCCGGGGCTCCACTTCCACCACCGAGGTGGTGGGCGGCGACCTGGCGGCCCAGTTCAATGCTGAGTACGGCTTCCATCCCTTCGACCCGCTCAAGCTGCACGTCTTCTTCGATGCAGGCAATGACTGGACGCGCCCGGGCGTGGGCACGTCCAGCGATGAGGTGCATCTGGACAAGAGCTTCGAGCTGGTGCCCTCGGTGGGCGTCGGCTTCCTCTTCACCATCCCCACCAGCGTCATCCAGATCCGCCTCGACTGGGGCTACGGCCTGGACCACTCCCAGCCCGGCTTCCAGAACGGCGGCAAGGTGCACTTCAACATAGGCAACATCTTCTGATCCTTAAGGCCGGGAATGCCCGGCACCCAACCCCCGAAAGGAGCGAACATGAAACGCATCATCCTCACCTGCCTGGCGGCCCTCTTCCTGGGCCTCACGGCCAAGGCCTGGGCCCTGCGCCTGGCTTATGTTGACGTGGCAGAGGTCTTCGACCAGTATGACGGCACCAAGCAGGCCAAGGAGTCGCTGAAGGCCGAGGCCATCAAGAAGAAGAAGGAGCTGGAGGTGCAGCAGGACGACCTGCAGAAGCAGATCGAGGACCTGAAGGCCCAGAAGAGCGTGCTCTCCAGCGCCAAGTACAAGGAGAAAGAGGACAAGCTGAAGGGCGAGGCCCAGACCCTCCAGGACCAGGTGCAGACCGTTCAGGACGACCTGGGGCAGAAGGAGAAGCAGAAGACCAAGGCCATCCTCGAGGAGATCCGTGGCATCGTGAAGGATCTGGCCACCGAGGAGAAGTATGATTACATCTTCGAGAAGAACGCGCTCATCTTTGGCGGTGAGGATGTCACCTACAAGGTGCTCAAGCAGCTGAACTCCAAGTAAGGGCTGAACGTGCCGACCCTCCAAGAGATCGCCGCCTTCCTCGGCTGCCGGCTGGAAGGGGACCCTGCGCTGGCCATAGGCGGCGTGGCTCCCCTGGCAGAGGCGGGGCCCGGCCAGCTCAGCTTCTTGGCCAATCCCAAGTACGCATCCCAGGTTGCCGGCAGCCATGCCGGCGCCCTGGTGCTAGGGGCCAAGGATTCTGCGCTGCGCGGGGACAAGGCGGCGCTGGTCTCAGACAACCCCTACCGCGACTTTGCCCGCGTGACGGCGCGCTGGTTCTATGAGCCCAGCCTGCCGGCCCCCGGGGTGCATGCCGCCGCGGTGGTGGACAAGAGCGCCCGCGTGGCCCCCACGGCCCGCGTGGGCGCTTTTGCCGTGGTGGAGGCCGGCGCGGTGGTGGGCGAAGATTGCGCGCTCTTCCCCTTCAGCTATGTCGGCCATGGCGCAGCGCTCGGCAAGGGCTGCCGGCTGCATCCTGGGGCGGTGGTCCTCGAGCGCTGCCAGCTCGGCGATCGGGTGATCCTGGGCAGCGGCGCGGTCATCGGCGGCGACGGCTTCGGCTTCGCGCCGGACATCCCCAAGGGCTATGTCAAGGTTCCCCAGGTCGGCATCGTGGTGCTGGAGGATGACGTGGAGGTGCAGGCCAACGCTTGCGTGGACCGCGGTGCCCTGGGCCCCACCCGCCTGGGCAAGGGGACCAAGGTGGACAACCTCGTCCAGATAGCCCACAACGTGGTGGTGGGCCAGAACACGGTCTTCGCCGCCCAGGCGGGCATCTCGGGCAGCACCCACATCGGCAACTGGGTCACCTTCGCCGGCCAGTCGGCCATCGCCGGCCACCTGGTGGTGGGCGATGCCGCCATCATCACCGGGCAGGCGGGAGCGGGCAAGGATGTGCCGGCCAAGGCCATGGTCTCTGGATCCCCGGCCCAGCCCACCCTGGAGCACCATCGCGGCCTGGCTGAGCTGCAGAAGCTGCCTGAGCTGAAGCGGCGCGTCAAAGACCTTGAGGCGCGCTTGGCGGCCTTGGAAGCGGGCCGACAGGCATGACCCGCCGCACGCTCAAGTCTGAGAGCGCCTATGAGGGCAAGGGCCTGCACACCGGGGCTCCCGCCCGCCTGGTGCTGAAGCCCGCCGCATCCGGCAGCGGCGTCACGTTCACCCTCGCGAGCTTGGCCGGCGCCCCGCGCCTGAAGGCCTTGGCATCCCTGGTGGGGGCCACTGAGCGCGGGACCGTGGTGCAGCAGGGCGGGGCCTCCGCCGCCACCATCGAGCATCTGCTCTCCGCCCTCTATGGCATGGGGGTGGATGATGTGGAATGCGAGCTCTTCGGCCCCGAGGTCCCCATCATGGACGGCAGCGCGCGCCTCTTCGTGGAGGGGCTGGTGCGCGCAGGCTTCGCCGAGCAGGCGGGCGATCGCCGGGCGCTGCGCGTGACCGCCGAGGCTGAGATCGCCGAGGCTGGCAAGCGCATCTGGGCCCGGCCCTTCGATGGCCTGCGCGTCCATTTCATGGTTGATTATGGGCACCCGCAGCTCGGCCGCCAGCAGCTGACCGTGGACCTGTCGCCCCTGAGCTATGCCAGCGAGCTGGCGCCGGCCCGCACCTTCTGCTTTCAGCATGAGATAGAGGCCATGCAGGCGCATGGGCTGGCGCGCGGCGGCGACCTGGGCAACGCGCTGGTCATCGGCCCGCAGGGGCTCTTGAACCCTCCGCTGCGCTTCACCGACGAGTTCGTGCGCCACAAGATCCTCGACTTTGTGGGGGACCTGAGCCTGGCGGGAGCTCCGGTGCTGGGGGAGTTCTTCGTGGAGAGGTCCGGCCACACCTTCAACGTGAAGATGGTCCGCGCTTGGACCGCCTCAGGCGCAATCGCCTGAGACCGATCAGGAGGCACGACGATGAGCGAGCAGAATGGAAAGGGCTATCTGATGGACGTCAACGAGGTGATGGAGAACCTGCCGCACCGCTATCCCTTCCTGCTGGTGGACCGCATCCTTGAGATGGAGCCGGGAAAGCGCATCGTCGGCTTGAAGAATGTCACCATCAATGAGCACTTCTTCCAGGGGCATTTCCCTGGGCACCCCATCATGCCCGGCGTGCTGATCGTGGAGGCCATGGCCCAGTGCGGCGGCGTGCTCATCATGAAGATGCTAGAGAACCCCAAGGACAAGGTCTTTTATTTCATGACCATCGATGGCATCAAGTTCCGCCGCCCGGTGGTGCCTGGCGACACCCTGCGCTTTGAGCTCGAGATCGACCGCCTCAAGGCTGGCAAGGTCGCGCGCATGGTGGGCAAGGCCCTGGTGGACGGGGACCTGGCTGCCGAAGCGGTCATGACCTGCATGATCGTCGACAAGTGAGGCCCTTGTGAGCGCATTGATCCACCCTACCGCCATCATTGACAGCAGGGCCGAGCTGGCTGATGGGGTCAGCGTGGGCCCTTATGCCATCGTCGGCCCGGGCGTGCGCTTGGGCCGCGGCTGCAGCGTCGGCTCCCACGCGGTCATCCAATGCAATACGGTGCTGGGCGAGGGCTGCAAGGTGTTCCCCCATGCCACCCTGGGCTTCGACCCGCAGGACCTCAAGTTCAAGGACGAGGTCAGCTGGTTCGAGGCGGGCGAGGGCAACATCTTCCGCGAGTTCTGCAGCATGAACCGCGGCACGGGCGAGGGCGGCCGCACCCAGGTCGGCAGCCACAACCTCTTCATGGCCTACACTCATCTGGGGCATGACTGCCATGTGGGCAGCCACGTGATCATGAGCAACAACGCCAGCCTCGCCGGCCATTGCGAGGTGGAGGACCATGTGATCATGGCCGGCTTCGCCGCCGCGCACCAGTACACGCGCATCGGCGAATACGCCATGGTGGGCGGGGCTGCCGTCATCACCAAGGATGTCTGCCCTTATGTGATCATCTCAGGCGACATCGCCAAGCTCTTCGGGCTCAACGTCATCGGGCTCAAGCGGGCCGGCTTCAGCGCCGAGGAGGTCGCGGCCCTTGAGGGCGCCTACAAGCTCATCTTCCGCGGCAAGCTCAACACCACCCAGGCCCTCGAGGCCATCGGTGACGGCCCAGAGCTCTCGCCCCGCGTGCGCCACCTGACATCCTTCATAAAAGCCTCGCAGCGCGGGATCCACAAGTAGCATGGAGACCCTGGGCCTCATCGCCGGTAACCGCGACCTGCCCTTCCTCTTCACCGAGCAGGCGCGCGCCAAGGGCTACAGGGTGGCGGCGGTGGGCTTCAAGGAAGAGACGGACCCGCGCCTGGTGAGGAAGGTGGACGCCTTCAGCTTCATCTCGCTGGGGCAGCTGGGAAAGCTGCTGGCCTTCTTCAGGGCGCAGGGCGTGCGCCGCGCGGTGATGCAGGGCCAGATCCAGCACAGGCTCATCTACTCGAGCATCAAGCCAGATTGGCGCGCCGCCCTGCTCATGCTCAAGGTGCGCAACTTCAAGACCGACACCCTGCTGGCTGCAGTGGGCGATGAGCTCAGGCGGCACGGGATCGAGCTGCTGCCCGCCACCTTCTGCATGGAGCCCTTCTTGGCTGGCCGCGGCGTGCTGGGCAGGGTGCGGCCCTCAAAGGGCTTGGCCAAGGACCTTGCCTTTGGCCGCGAGCTCTGCCGGGGCATAGGCGCCCTGGATGTCGGGCAGACCGTGGCAGTCAAGCGGGCCAGCTGTGTGGCGGTGGAGAGCATCGAGGGCACCGATGCATGCATCAAGCGCGCGGCGGCCCTGGCTGGGCCCGGCATCACGGTGGTCAAGCTGGCCAAGCCCAGGCAGGACCTGCGCTTCGACCTGCCGGTGGTGGGGCTCAAGACCTTTCAAGTGCTGGCCAAAGCCAAGGCCAAGGCTCTGGGGCTGGAGGCAGGGAAGACGCTCTTCCTTGAGAAGGAGCGATGCCTGGCCCTGGCGAACAGGGCCGGGATCAGTGTGGTTGCGGAATAAGGAGCGCCCGGCCTGCGTCAGCAAGCCGGGCGCTCTGCTCTTGGGCTCGGCTGGTCCACCTTCAGGAATTAGAGAGGGTAATGCCATGAGGGGAAGGTTCGCTGCTTTCATCATATTTACGCTACTATTTGCCTCAGCTGCCCAAGCGCTGACCGTTTATCCTTACGGCAACCTTCCTTCCTCAGCCAATCTCAGCAGCCTGAGCTCCTTCTATGCCACCTGGGCGAGCCGCCACCTGAAGGCTGGCTATTGCAGCGGCGGTCTGAGGGTGGATGATGGCAGTGGCAGCTACCCCACGGTGAGCGAGGGCATGGGCTATGGCGCTCTGATGGCCGCCTACATGGACAGCACCAGCGTCAACCTCACAAAGCTCTACAATGAGTACATCGGCGAAATCGACAACCAAGGGCTGATGAATTGGCAGGTCAATTCTTGCGGCAACGACAATCAGAATGCGGCCACCGACGCGGATGTGGACATGGCGCAGGCCCTGATCGAGGCCAATGTGCGCTGGCCTGCCGAGGGCTGGAACACCAAGGCCACCAGCCTGCTCAACAAGATCTACCAGTACGAGGTGGATGGCGCCAAGGGGCTCAAGCCCGGGGATGTCTGGGGCGGCTCCTCAGCGGGGACAGGCGGAAAGGCTTATGACCCGAGCTACTTCTGCGTGAGCTATCTCAAGGATTGGGACTGCTTTGAGGGCGGCTCGCGCTGGTCCGCCGTCAGAGCTGAGTGCTACACCCTGCTGAATGACATCAGCGGGGCCCTGCCGCCAGATTGGATAGGCTCGGCCGGCGCCTATTACAACAACGGCGGCACCAGCGGCAGCGTGGGCGGCTATTACTATGATGCCTGCCGCACGCCCTGGCGCGTGACCTTGGACTATCTCTGGTTCGGCAACGCCCAAGCCCTGGCCCTGGCCAACAAATGGGCTGGCAATTTCGCGCCGGGCGGCGCGGGCGCGGGAGGGCAGGCCACGGCTGCGGGCGCAGCCTCATACATCGGCGATGGCTACAGCTATTCGAGCGGCGCGCGCAACAGCACCAACCACAGTGATTGCTTCACCGGCGCCATCGGCATCGCCGCCATGGCTTCAAGCTCCAACTCGGCATTCTGCAACGCGGTCTACAATGACCTTGTAGCCACTGACAACAACGCCTATTTTGCCGACAGCCTCAAGGTGATCTACCTGATGGTGCTGACCGGCACCTTTCAAGACGCGGCCTGCGGCAGTGTCTGCACCGCCTGCACGGCCACCCCCACGCCCACCATCACCCTGACGCCCACGCCCAGCAGCACGCCCACGCCGGGCTTCAGCATAGCCAAGTCGGCGCTGGTGGCCACAGCAGCTGCCGGCTCCACCATCACCTACTTTTTGAACTACAAGAATCTGACCGCTTCCACCATCACGGGCATCACCATCACCGATGCGCTGGCCCTGCGCTTGACCTTCCTCTCGAGCACGCCGGCTGGGTCAGTGAGCAGCAACACCTTGAGCATCAGCATCGCCAGCCTTGCTGCCGGCGCCCAGGGCGGGGTCACCATCACCGCCCAGATACTGGCCTCGGCCCCGGCGGGTGCGGTCATCGCCAACAGCGCCAGCATGGCAGCCGCTGGCTACCTCACTGAGGCCAGCAGCACGGTCAACATCACCGTGGGCTCGGTGCCCGTGAACACCAGCACCCCTTCGCCGGGCTTCACGCCAACGCGCACCATCACGCCCAGCCCCAGCATCACCCAGACGCCCACCCAGCCGCCAGCTGGGTCCACGCCCACCTTCACCCCGCCTGCCAGCGCCACCAGCACCCCAGCCCCTGCGGCCACGGCCACGGCATCGGGCGCGGGATCGGGCTCTGGGGGCTCCGTGCTGCGCATTGTGCCCGTGCCCAACCCCGACCCGGACCGGCTCAGCACCCTCTGCCAGGGCGGCGTGCAGTCCGTGACCGTTGCAGTCTACACTGATGGCTACACCATGGTGGCAGAGTGGCAGCTGGGCCCGGCCCATGACCGCTGGGATGTGCTGGCCCTGCCCACGAGCTGGTCCGCCAGCCTGCCGGATGGCGCCTATTTCATTGTGGCCAGCGCTGGGCCTAGCCAGCAGGGGCCGGCTGCCATCAGCAAGATACTGCTCAAGCATTGATCTCCTGAGGGGGGCGTATGGGCTGGTTAAAGCGGGGGATGCAGCTGGCGGGCTTGTCAACTATGGCGATGGTGGCGAGCTCTTGCGCCTGCGACAGGCAGGTTTTGATCAAGCCCAACCCGCCGCTTGAATGCCTTCCCCAAGTGAACGACATCGTCAGCAGGGTCATCGAGGCCAATGGCACGCTCTATGTCAGCGGCAATTTCACCCGCATCGGCGGCAAGCCGCGCCACGGCTATGCCGCTGTGGATGCCGCTAGCGGCGAGGTGCTGGATAGCTTCATCGCTGACATAGATCTTGATGCCAAGGCCGGCGGCATGATCCTCGCCCAGGGACGGCTGATCGGGGTGGGGAACTACTCACATGTGAACGGTGTGCCGCGGGGCGGCTTGGTGGCCCTGGACCCGCTCACTGGCAAGGTGCTGGATTGGGGCTCGCCGCCGCTCTTTTCCAAGGACGGCAAGACGGTGGCAGGCGCGCTTGAGCTGGCTACGGATGGCACCTATGCTTATGTGGTTGGCCATTTCGAATATGTCGGCTTGAAGCCCAGGCATCACATTGCGGCCTTTAGGCTCAAGGATGGGTCCCTTGTGGATCCTTGGGCTGAGAATCCATCCATGGATGGCTGGGTCTTCACGGCCCTTTGCGCTGAAGAAAAGCTCTTTGTGGGCGGCTCCTTCTGCAATCTGGGCAAAGGCGAGCAGCACCTGCGGCTGGCAGCACTGGACCCGGCAAGCGGAAAGGCCATCCCTGGCTGGGATGTGCGGCTGGACACCCAAGCCCCGGACACCGGCGCTTATTGGATGAATTCCTGGGGGCTCGCCTACCACAAGGGCGTGCTGTATGTGTCTGGGCGCTTCGACGATGTGAATGGCCAGCCAAGGAGCAACTTGGCTGCGGTCTCTGCCAGCACTGGCGCCTTGCTGGCCTGGTCCCCGGCGGCTGAGCTGAACAATGACCGGCTCGCGGTTTGGGGCATCGCCAGCCATGGCAGCAGCATCTATGTGATCGGCGACATCAAATCGCTGAACGGCGTCAGCAGGTCCTTTGGCGGCGCTGTTGACCTTTCGGGCGCAGTGCTGCCCTTTGACCCCCAGCTGGACAACAAGGCTTCTTGGGCCACCCTGATCGGCGACCGCCTCTACATCGGGGGCAATCAGGCGAGCCCTCAAGCCGGCTGGACAGCCTATCAGGCCGATGACCTAGTGCCCGCATGCCCAGGGGCCTGGTGAGGGCTGAGCCAAGCTGCATCATTGAGCCTTCTTGCGCTTTGTGGCATCATCGCAGCATGATGCGCTTAGCCTCCCTCATCCTTTGCGCGCTGGCAATGCCCCTGGCAGCCAGCGCAGATCTGCTGCAAGCCTCCCTGCCAGCTGGCAGCAAGGTCTGGCAGCCCCTGGTGGAGGCCAGCGAGCCTGCCCAAGAAGGGAGGGGCGTCGCCTTTCTTGCTGAGGCCCTGGCCCAGGGCGCGCATGCCCTGCTGCCCCTGCCATCCGGGCTCTCCTCATGGCGCAGCCCTGGCGGGGCCCTCACCCGCGAATGCCTGTCAGCCATCCTGCAGTACCAGGGCCCGCTCTATTTCTTGCCGCAGGACCAGCCTGCCTTGGACCGAGCCCTGGCGCGCTTCCCAGGCCTAAACCTGGATGCCCTGGCTGAGCCGACCGATCCCATGGCGCTGCTGGCCTTGGAAGGCCGCCCCCGCCTGATGCTGGTGGAGAACAGCTCCAGCATCTCCCCGCTCTCCAAAGCCCTGGCACCTTGGGGCCTGCAGCCCCGCCTGGTCAGCTTCAGCGACGTTGAGCGCGCGCCCCAAGCCTTGCTCAGCCCCCAGCAGGCTGACCTGGTGGCCTTCAGCTCGCCGGGCTGGTGGGATGACTTTGCCAACCCGCCCAGTGGCCCCTCGCGAATGAAGGAGCCTGTGGTGCAGGCCTTGCGCAGCTTCGTGGCTGAGGGCGGCAGCGCGGTCTTCACCGACCTTGCGCAATGGGACCTGCTCAAGGCCTGGCCCGGAACAGTGCGCCTGGCGCCCTTGGGCCCCTACAAGGCCAGCAAGTTCAAGGCCCTGGGCCGGCTCAAGGGGGGCAAGCTGGCGCTGGCCCCCTTTGGCGTGGCGGCTGACCAGCTCGGCTCGCAGGCCCAGTCCCTCACCCTGCTGGCCCAGGCCAAATTCAGCTATGGCTCGGGCAAGCCGCGCCTGGTGGCAGCCTCCTATGCCTTGACCGGCCTGCAAGACAGCAAGGGCCTGGTCTTTGGCCAGGCGCTGCACCCCTTTGAGCAGGATGACGATGCGGCCTTCACGGCTCGCCGGCTCTTTTTGAACACCGTGCTGGCATCCATGGCCTGGCGCAGCAGCCTTTGGGATGGCTCAGCCCTGAAGCAGGCTGCCCCGGCCACAGCCCTGCCCAGCCCCAGCGAGAGCCCGACCCCTTTGGACAGCCCCACCAGCCCGGGCAGCCCCAGCCCCAGCGCCTCGCCCACGGCCTCGCTAACCGGCACAGGCACCAAGACCCTAGTCAAGACCGCCACGCCCAGCCCCAGCTTCAGCTCCACGCCCAGCCTGACCTTGTGGCCGACCTTGCGCCCCACGCCCCGGCCGGCTCTGCCGGCTCCCACCTCGAAGGCCCGGCCCAGCGCCACCAGCACCGCCACCCGCACCTTCACGGCCAGCCCTCTGCCTACGCGCGCACTGGCCAGGCCAGCCCTGCCCCCATTGCCGCCCACGGCCACGGCTCTGCCAACGCCGCGGCCTTGGCCGACTTTAGCGCCTACGCCTCGGCCCAGGCTCAAGCCCAAGGCCAGGGCCCGGTCTGCCGTGGCGCGCAAGCGGCTTCTTCTCATAGCAACACCCAGCCCCACCAAGACTCCCACGCCCTTGCCCCTGCTCTTGCCGAGCAGCATCACGCCAGGCATACCCCGCAATGCCCTCTCCGGATTGCACAGCGCGCCTGAGCCCTTCACCACAGGGGGCGCTTACTTGTACTTCAGCCTCAAGGCCCCGGCCACGGTGATGGTGCGCGTCTACGCCTCTTCGGGCGGCGCTGCCCTTCGCGAGGTCCCCGGCAATGGCTGGATGCTGGGGAGCGCACAGATCTTCTATGACGGATTGAATGCCAAGGGCGGGCAGCTCGCCATGGGCCTCTATTACTGGGAGGTCGAGGCCAGGTTCCAAGACAGCCATCTCGAGCGCCGCTACGCCACTTTCACTCGGCGCTAAGATGGCTTAGGCCTCGCCAGCAAGCCGGGGTTTTGGTATCATCAAGGCAACACCCACGGAGGTCGATGTGCGAAAAGTGCTTGTCATTCACGGGCCCAATCTCAACATCCTTGGCCAGCGCGAGCCCGAGATCTACGGGCCAGCCACCCTTGACAGCATCAATCAAGGCTTGGTTAGCCTGGCCCAGCAGCTGGGCGTGGACCTCAAGGTGGTGCAATCCAACCACGAGGGCGAGATCGTCACCGCCATCCAGCAGGCCATGACCTGGGCTGAGGTGCTGGTGATCAACCCGGCCGCCTACACCCACACCTCCGTGGCCATCCGCGACGCCATCGCTGGCGCAGGCATCCCCGCAATCGAGGTGCATCTCAGCAACATCTATGCGCGCGAGCAGTTCCGCCAGCATTCCCTGGTGGCGCCTGTCTGCGTGGGCCAGATCTCGGGCTTCGGGGTGCGCAGCTATGGCATGGCCTTGCGCGCCGCTGCCGAGCTCGAGCTCAAGCCCAAGGCCTGACCGTGACCAGCCTCAAAGGCCAAGCCCCAGCGCTGCCACGCACGGCGGCGCTGGGGCTTTTGCTTGTGGCCCTGGCAGGCTTGGGCTTCTTCCCTGGAGCAGCCCATCCGCTGGCCCAGGCCTTTAGCCTTTCTGCCTTGGCCGCGGCCCTTGCGGTGAGCCTGGCGCGGCCCATACGGCCCCAGCTGATGGGAGCGGGCTGGCTGCTGCTGGGGATGCCCCTGCTGCTGGCGCTGCCCAGCGCAGGCCTCGCAGGCCTGGCAGGCTTCAGCGCCCTGGCCTGGGCCTTGGCGGCGCTCTATCTTGGCCAATGGCTGGATGCAGAGGGCCTGCTTCCTGCCCTGGCCCTGGCCACAGCGCCCTTCTTCATGGCTCAGGCCGCCCTCAGCCTGCAGCAGTCTTGGGACTGGCTGCCAGGGGTGGCGCGCGACCTCTCGGACCCTCAGGCAGCGGCCATCGCCGCTCGAGGCCGGGCCTTCGGCAGCTTCCTTGAGCCCAATCTCATGGCGGCGGCCTGCCTGCTCTTCGCTCCCATGCTGCTGGTCTTGGGGATCACAGGGAAGGGAGCCTGGCGGCGCCTGGCTGCCTGGGCGGGCCTGCTTGCGGCCGCTGCTTGCCTTTGGCTGGCCAAGCCAATGGCCGGCACGGCTGGGCTCTGCCTGGGCCTGGCCTACCTGGCCTGGTCCTCGCGTCGCTCCAAGCTTGGCAAGATAGCCTTGGCTGCTGCCATGCTGGCCCTGCTGGGGCTGCTGGCCATCCTGGCTAGCCGCTGGGCTCTTGGCTCCATCTTCTGGCACGATCACCTGCCCATCTGGCATGCGGCTTGGCTGGCCTTTTTGCAGCATCCCTGGCTCGGCTGGGGAGGGGGGCTGATGGCCCAGCAAGGCTTCAGCGCCGCTCGCGCTCAAGTGCCAGGCGCTTATGGCCTGCACGCGCACAATATCCTGCTGAGCATCCTGCTCAAGCATGGCGCGCTGGGCGCCTTGGGCCTGGGCCTGTGGGTCCTATTGGCCTTGGCGCGCCTGCTCAAGGGCGCGGACCGCAAGCCATGGCTATGGCATGCTGGCCTGGCCGGCCTCTTGGGACTGCTGGCGCAGTCTCTCACAGACATCCCGCTCGAATTCATCGAGCTCTGGGCTCCCGCACTTCTGGTCCTGGGCGCCTTGCTGGGCGCTGCGCACCCAGGGATGGCGCTCGAAGAGGGAAGGGCGCCAGCGCGCGCGCGCTCGGCCTCGCGGCCCTGGCTGCTGGCGGGGCTGGCGCTGGCCCTGCTGTTTGGCCGCGGCGGGCTGATGCCATGGCAACCCATGTTCGCCTGGGGCCTGCTGGCGCTCATGCTCATCCCCGCAGCAGCGGGCCTGAGCCTGCCTGGCGACGCGCTGGAGCGCCTCGCCCTATGGGGATTGGCCTGGCTCTTGGCTGGCGGCTTGCTCGGGATCAATCCCGCTGCCAGCCTTGAGAGCTTGGGCGTGCTGGCATCGGCCTTTGCCCTGTGGGCGGTGCTTCGCCGCGGGGAGGCCCGCACGGGCCAGGCAGTGCTGGCCGCTAGCGCCTGGCTGGGCCTGGCTGCGGTGCTGGCTGCCGTGGCGGTCACTTGCTGGCTGCCTGCGCAGGGGCGCAGCTGGGCTGAGGCTTTTCGCCTATCGGGGCTGCGCGCGGTCTTCCCCAACGCCAATCTCATGGCGGATTATCTTGCCAGCTCTCTGCCCCTGCTCTTCATCGCCCCATCTAGCCGCCAGCGCCGCCTAGCCTTGCCGGGCGCTCTGGCAGCCTGCCTGGCGCTGGCGCTATGCCAATCCCGAGGCGCTCTGCTAGGCTTGTCTGCGGCAGCGGTGGTCTATGCCTTGCGCCAAGCGCCAGGCCGCTCGCGCTGGCTGCTGCCTGGCCTGGCTGCCCTTGCCATAGCGCTGTCTTTGGGATGGGCGGCCATGGGCGGCGCGCTGGCATCCAAGCTCCCTGTCAGCGGGGCGGCTGGGGATGCCGCCGATCCTCTGAGGAACGCCCGCCTTGTCTTCTGGCGAGCGAGCGCTGCCTCTGCCATGGCACAGGCGCCCTTGGGCTCGGGCCTGGGCACCTATGGCCAGGCCATAGAGCAGCAGCCCTTTCCGCGCCCCTTGGCAGATGACAATCGCATCGCCCATTTTGGCATGCGATTGGAGCACGCCCATCAAGAGCTGCTGGAATGGGCGGTTGAAGCGGGGCTGCCGGGCTTGCTCGTCCTGCTGGGCTTCCTGAGCCTGGCCATGGTGTCGATCAGGAAGGCGCCGCCCCAGCCAGCGCTGGAAGCGGCCATGGCCGGCCTTGCCTGCCAGGCCATGGTCGACTTCAGCTTGCATTGCCTCCCGCTGCTGCTGCTCGCGACCATGCTGGCTGCGGCCTTGCTCCCGCGTCGATGCGAGGCGGAAGCTGCGCCGCTTGCTCCCCAGATGGCAAGAGCCCATGCCATGGGCATGGGCTTGGCTCTGTTGTTGGGCGTGGCGGCGACGGCCTGCCTCTGGAGGCAGGGCCCAGTGCCAGGCTATTGGGAGCCTGCTCAGCGCCGCACCAGCATCTGCGCCCTGCAAGGCTTGGATGCTAGAGCTTGGAGCGAGAAGGCCCAGCTCGATGAGCAGATGGCCGTGGCTGGGGGCAGGGTAGCTGGCTTGCCTGTCGCGCTCGCTGAGCATCTCAAGGCAGTGGGCGCGGCACCCAGCTGGGCTGCCGGGCATTTCGCCCTGGCAGGCTTTCTCGAGCGCTGTGGCAGCAGCGGCGATCTCGGGCTGTGTGGGCAGGCCTTGGGCTCGCTGCTCCCTGATTGGGGCAGCACATTCAATTCTGACTCGCCCTGCGCTCGCATCCTCCACACTGCCCTGCATGAAGAAGGGCTGGGATTGGCCCAGCAGCCTTGGAACGTCTTTGAGCACCGAAATGCGGCAAGGCTTTGGCTGCGCTTGGGCAATCCTGAGATGGCGGCCGCTGAGCTAGAGCGCGCGGTGGCTATGGAACCCAATTTTTTAGCGGCCTGGGAGGATTTGGCGGCTCTTGAATCTGGTAGCGTAGGGGGAAACAGGAAACCAATCGAAGAGCTTAACAGGATTAAACAATCAGGCTTTCTGGCGACTTCTCCATATGAAATAGCCTTGATTAAGACGTCTAAATAGTTTCAGTATCAGACTTTAAAAAAATGTTGACCCCTGCATATCATTTGTATAAAATGCCCGAGCTAAATAAGAAATAAGATATCAACAGTATAGTGCGATCGTCATTCAACGATTTTTTGCGCTTCAGAGGCTCGCTTGGGCATCACCATCAAAGATGTCGCAAAAAGGGTAGGCGTCACGCCTGCGACAGTCTCCATGGTCATCAATAACAAGCCGCGCATCAGCGAAGCCACGCGCAACAGGGTCTTGGAAGCCATCCGCGAGCTTGATTACTACCCGCACGCTGGCGCTCGCAACCTGGTGCTCAAGCGCACCAGCACCATCGGCATCGCCGCCAGCTTCTTCACCTATCCCTTCATACTTGAGATCCTCACCGGCATCGAGCTTGAGCTGCGCCAGACCGAGTACAACATGGTGCTCTTCGGCACCCGCGGCTTGGCCAAGACCGAAGATTCGGTCATCCATAGCATCGCCCGCGAGCGCAAGGTGGATGGGCTCATCACCATCACGCTCGACCTCAAAGAGGGCCAGGTCGAGGATTTCCGCAAGAACAACCTCTCCATAGTGGCGCTTGAGCGCGACTACAAGGGGGTTGACTGCGTGGTGGTGAACAATGAGAAGGGCGCTTTTGACGCCACCCGCCATCTGGCTCAGCTGGGGCACAAGCGCATCGGCCTGGTGAACGGGCTGGAAGGGCATCCGGGCTCGGATGAGCGCCAGCGCGGCTATGAGAGGGCCATCCTCGAGTCGGGCCTGAGCCTGGACAAGGCCTACTGGCGCCACATCGACAACTTCTCGCGCAAAGAGGGCTTTGAGGCGGCGCAAGACCTCATGTCGGTCTCGCAGGCCCCCACGGCCATCTTTGTGGCCGCCGGAGACCTGGCAGCCCTGGGCGTCATCCAGGCCCTGGGCCGCATGGGCAAGCGCGTGCCTGAGGATGTATCGGTGGTGGGCTATGATGACATCCCGCTCTCCGAGATGCTCGAGCCCGGCCTGACCACGGTGCGCCAGCCCATGCAGCAGATTGGCGCGCAAGCCTTCAAGCAGCTCCTTTCAAGCATAAAAGATGGCAGCAACCATCAGCCCTTCAAGATGGTGTACGATGCGGAATTGATCGTCCGCCAGAGCACCGGCCCCTGCACCCATTGACCCTTTTGAGAGGATGGCGACCTTGCGCTCCGCAAGCCTGATGATCACCGCGGTCTGCTTGTTCCTGATCCCTGGCTCCATCTTTGCCGGGGCCATGATGGACACTGTCCCCCATGGCGACTCAGCTTATGCAGACATGCAGCAGCTCGTCAAAGATGGCCTGGCCAAGGGTGATTTCAGCGGCGGAGAGCCCCGCACCCGCCTTGAGTTCGCCCTGGCCATCAATGAGATGCCTGCTGCGCCCCTGAGCGAAGCAGACATGGCCTCGGCAGACCGGCTGAAGGCCGAGTTCGACCAGGAGCTGGCCAGCATCAAGCAGCGGATCGCAGCTGCCGGAGCTGAGGCCAGCCTGCGCGACGAGGAGATGACTGCGCTGGAGGACCAGGTCGACGAGCTGAACAAGGAGATCAGGGCCAAGACCTTCACGGGCGGCAAGGTCCCTGAGATAACGTCCATCCTGGGCGCCGTGTTCCAAGACATCACGGGCTACGGCCTGCCTGACCGCCACGGTGACGCCTTTGTCTACAATTTCACCCTGGCCATGGCTGGCAAGATCAGCGACGGCAGCACAGTCATCTTCAACTTCAACCCTGGGCTCTCGCCGGGCTTGATGGGCAGCTACCAGGATGCAGGGGACGCCATCCAGCAAGGACCCTCAGGCAGCCGCAACAGCATCTTTGACGCCTTCAAGCTGACCTGGGTCAAGAATGACCAGAGCGCGGACTTCACCCTGGGCAACCAGTTCTGGCATACCAGCATCTTGGGCATCTCAGGCAAGCTCTCAGACCGGCCGGTGCTCTTCGAGCGCAGCCCCTACGCAGGCAACCAGAGCACCAAGTCCGCCTTTGAGAACCAGTTCCTCTCCGGCATCCCCAAGCGCGCGCCAGAGGAGAGCGAGCATCCCTTGATGGGCGGCCTGGGCGACATGGTGCTGCCTTATGACCTCAAGTGGATGGTCATGACCGGCTACAACGAGGGCTACTTTGATTCGCCCTACATAGGCCTGCATGAGTATGCTAGCACCCTCAAGCTGGACAAGGACCAGTCCACGGGCACCGGAATCACGGGCTTGCTCTATTACCGAGGCAACCAGAGCTCTGAGCTGAGCATGCTGGGGACCCCTGGCTACCAATTCAACAGCGGCCTGCAGAGCAACCTGCTCTATGGCATCAACGCCAGCCAGAAGTTCGGGCATTGGACAGTTGAGGCTGAGGGCAACATGGCCAATTACAAGAAGTACGATGGCGACCCCACCAGCGACAACAGCGTCACGCCCCAACCGGTGCTGAACAGCCCGGTGATGGTGTCCTCCACGGCCTGGTCTCAGGACCCCACCTTTGACCTGACAGGCATGGCCTTGCGCGGCAAGCTCGAATATGAGAACGCGGGCTTCAAGATGGGCGCGGATGGCTACAGCATCTCGCCCGATTACCTGGTCAACGCCGGCGGCACGGCCCTGCTCACGGATAATCTGGAAGGCTTGCGGCCTGGCACCACCATTGGCAGCCGGTCCAATACGCAGGCGGATGGCTTGAATGATTTGAGCTACCGCCCTGACCCGCGGCCCGGGCACACGGGCCAAGTCTTGCATGACACCGTGGTCTCAGACCCCACCCTGCCCATGATCGACACCAACACCTATGGCTTGAGCACCCAGTTCAGCGTCTTCCACACCTTCTTCAGCTTCCGCCTGCAGAACAGCGCCCAGCAGGATCCCACCAGCGCGGTCATCGTGAGCAGCCACTTCTTGAACGGCCAGAACCTGGATGGCGGCGGCTGGTTCAGCTTCTTCAGCAACAACTACAGCCGCTGGGACCCGGCCGATTACTACATCACCGGCTACCCGCTCACTGCCACGGCCACTGAGAACTTCAGCCAGCAGCTCGACAGCTACAACCGCGAGACCTACAAGGGCATTGTTCAGTCGCAGAACCCTGCCACAGATGGCAGCAGCATCATCTACGACCACGCCTACCGCCAGCTTGAATCCTTCCAATGGCGCACCCAGCAAGAGCAGATCTTGACCTCGGACCGCACCACGGGCAAGGCCTTGGACCCCAGCTGCAAGTACATCAGCTATGCCAACATGGACATGCGCAGCCGGCTCAATGAGATGCTGGGCATGAGCCAGGGCCTTTACCTGCAATTGTTCCAGGACATCACCACGGTCAATGACCAGGCCCTGATGGTGCCAAGCGCCGACCCGGACAACCTCTTTGTGCAGATGGTCACCAGCTCGACCTTGGTCTTCAACATGACCCCCAGCATGAACCTGCTGCTCAATGCGGGCTACGAGAATTGGCGCAGCGACAGGGTCTATGGGCCCTACACGCTGCACTATGACGAGCGCCAGGCTGGCACGGGCTTTGACTGGGACATCTACCCCGGCAAGCTCTCCATCTACGGTCGCATCAAGGTCTTCTACCATTACGACGCCTTCTGCGGGGCCAATGACTTCATCGGCAGGCAGATGTGGTGGGAGCTGAAGTCATACTTCTAAAGAGAAGGTTTGCCCAGCGGTTCTCGAAGCGAGTCTGTTCAACCCTAACGATGGGGGTTCACCCGTGAGGAAGTTGCCACTCTTTGCCGCAGTGTTGGCTCTGGCCCTGCCTTGGCAGGCGCGGGCCCTGGAGCAGTCTGATCCGCAGCTCTTGGGCGGGGCAGGGGAGCGCACGCTGGCCAGCCAGGTCAGCAGCCAAGACCCTTCGTACCAGGTTCTCAAGGACCTGGCGAGCCGCGGGGCCTTGAGCAGGCCCTTCCCACAGGATGGCAGTAGCTTGAGCCGGGCTGAGATGGCCCTGCTGGTGGAGGACGCGGCCCGCACTGTGCTGGGGCCCAACAGCATCCAGATGGCAGACCTTCCGGCCCTGCCCCCGCTGCCTGGCGAGGCGGCGGCCCCTGGCATCCCTGCTGCCGGCGCTTTGCCTGCCGCTGCCTTTAGCGCAAGCTCGGGCGACAAGGACGCGGTCTACAAGCTGGTGCAGGAATACCAGGATGAGCTGATGAAGATGGGCGCCAAGCTGACCAGCGTTGAGGATCAGCTGGCTGCCCTCAAGCAGCGCGATGATGACCTGAACAGCAAGATCGACCACCTGCTCAAGATGACAGGCCTCAAGATCAATGGCGAGGCCGTGGTGCAGAGCATTGACTTTGGCTTCATGCCCAAGGGCTCGGATATGGCGACCTTCTGGCCCACGGTGGGCTACTTTGACATGAATGTGAACGCGCGCCCCAGGCCTGACATGTACGCCGAGGTGGTGCTGCGCATGGAGACCCTGTTTGGCGCGTATTGGGGCAGCGACAATGCCGCTTCTTTGAGGCGCTTCAGGATGCGCGCTGACACGCCTGTGGGCCTGACCCTGGGCATGCTGGATTACAAGAACACTCCTTTGACAGTCTGGGCAGTGCAGGACGAATTCCCCTACGAGGGCCCCATCTGGGCTCATATGCGCAAGGAAGGCATGGATGAGCTTTACCTGGGCGACAACCAGTGGCCCCTCTATGGCGCCTTGGCTGACACCACCCTGCTCTGGTTCGATGGCATGGATGAGTACATCCAGGTGATGGGCAGCAAGCTGGCCACCAATGGGCAGAGCAACAGCAACCTGCCCTTTGCCACCACCATGCCCTATGATCAGTATTTGGTCGGCGGCCGCACGGCCTTCACCCTGCCCAGCGTGGTGCCTGGCGACGCCAAGCACCATGCCATGAACGCGACCTTGGGCTTCAATTATTTTGAGATCAGGGATGTCGCAGACAGCCAGATCAATGGCCCAACCATCCGCAATCAGGGCGTGCAGATGAACAATGTGTTCAGCTCTGACCTCAAGCTGGGCTTCATGGATGACGGCCTGGTCATCAAGGGCGAGTACGCGGTGGCCAATTACAACCCTGACTTGGAGAGCCAGGACAATTCGTGGGCGCATGGCACAGCTGAGACCCTGCACTGCATCTTGAATGAGGGCGGCACCAAGATCGATGCCTATGGCGTGAGCGTGGACCCCAGCTTCATCAACTATGCGGCGCAGACCCGCACCCAGGACAACTATGATGACGCCATGCAATTCCCGGGCCCATCTGGGGTTGGGCTCTATGACCCCATCACAGCCAACAATCTCTGGGACCCAGGAAAATCCAAATATGAGAACAATGTTGGCCAGTACTATTGGCTGACTCGCTACAACAATGTTCCTTATGCCAATTACCAGGGCCAGCCTGGTGGCGGCAAAGTGGTGGGCTTGTATGTGCCCTATGATCCCTTCAGCAACAACAGCACGCCCTATGGCGAGGCCACGCCCAACCGCCAGGGCGGCGGGCTCAAGTACAATGGCAGCTATGCCGGTGGCCTCATCCAGCCCAGCCTGGCCGGTTCTTACTTGAGCGAGACCCAGGCTGGCTGGTGGATCCCTCCCACTGCCGGTGTGGACAGTTCGCTGTTCGAGCGCACTTTTCTGAGGGGTCAAGGCGGCTTGAAGCTTGATTTCAACGGTCTAAACATCAGCTGGCTGCCTTTGGCGGTGTGGGGTGGCATGACTTGCGAGCAGACCGAGGATGGCGAGCCTGCCAACAGCGCCTTGCACTATGCCGACCTGGTCAGCTCCACCATCGACTTTGGCCTTGATTATGGCCTCACGCAGAAGGTGCATCTGCTTGGAGGCTATGAGCACCAGCAGTGGGATGGCTCTGATTACATCAACACCGGGGCCTTCATCAGCGACACTCGCTACCAGTGGTACTATAGCGCCTATCTCATCGACAGCTACTCCGGTGGCGTGAGCTGGGACGTTTCCAAGGCGACCAATGTCTTTCTTGCATACAGCCAGCACAATGTTTGGCAGGGCGAGATCCAGGGCGCAGGCCCCAGAGTCTTCAATGGCACGGGCCTGACCCAAGAGATCGACGCCACGGTGCGGATGAAGTTCTGAGCCTGGCTCAAGGAGATATGATGCGCAATTCAATCCGTGTCTTGACTCTGGCCAGCATGGCTGCAGCCTTGCTCGCTAGCGGCTGCAGCCGCAAGGCCAGCAATGTGTTGAGCCCATCAATCAGCACATTGGCCTTGCCTGGCATCCCCATCATCCAAGATGCCAACACCATGTACTGCACAGACCAGGTGGCAGGCGGTTCGCAGATCAATGTGAACCAAGACACCATCTGCACCACCTTTGATGGCGTCACGCCTTCTCTGGTCGGTGACATCGAGTACCAGTGCGGCGGCTCGGGCTGGGTGTATGTGAATTACCACAATCCGCCTGCGCCAGCTGCAGATAACACATTTGCTTATAACACATTGCATGGGCCAGCTCGCACCTTGGCTTACAGCGGCAGCTATGGCCCGGATTCCAACAACGTCTTCTCTTACTTGCGGCTTTATGGCCACAATGGTGGCACCTATTACAGCCCTACTTATGGCGTCACCACCACAGCGGTGTCCGATGCCCTGGGTGTGGGCAGCACCCAGGCCGCTCGTGACTTCTACATCCGCTGGGAAGGCCACAAGGTGGGAGCCAACAACTCCTTCGATTATGCCAACATCACCATGTACTTCAACAGCTTGCGCGCACCGCATTCAGGCTTGGACATGCGCAAATACCAGGGCTTCAGCTTCTATGCCAGGGGCAAGGGCAATTTCGGTGTGGGCTTGAACGCCGGCAATGCAGGCGGCCTGCCATACAAGGACTATAATGTCTTTGAGCTGGTCTTTGGCGACCAGATCATCGATGAGAACCGCTGGCGCCAGGTTGTCATCTATTTCCAAGACATGAAGCAGCTCTATCTTGGCAAGGGCTATGTGAACATCAATGATGTGCTGGCCAACCTCTCAGGCATCCAGTTTCAGCAAGAAACCCCGGTGACCCAAGATTTTGTCCTGGACATCGATTATGTCCGCTTCTTCTAAGCGGCAGGAGCTGTCATGAAACTGCGCACACAGACATGGATTAGCTTGCTGGTCCTGACCGGCGGCCTTGCTGGCTTGGCGAGCTTGGCATCTTTGGTGGGCTGCAGCCGCACTTCGCCCTTGGGTTCGCATGTGGGGCCCACCATCACCCCTTCGCCCACTGCGCCCTATGGCCTGGTCATCGATGATTTCGAGCATCCGGCCTGGGGCAAGGGCATCACCATCTCCACCAACACAGGCAATTATGTCGACTACTATGGCGGCTCTGAGCTGACAGATTATGGCCCCAAGCAGACTCCCTGGGCAACGCCACAAGTTGGCATCCCCTACCAGCCGGCCAGCATCAACCCGTATCCGAACCTGGTGGTGCAACCTGGGGGCAGCAATCTGCCTGGCGGCACCGTCGGCAATTGCATGCACATCTTTGGCTTCTCTGGCTGGAACGACAACACCATCTTCACGCCGCTTGCCTACCCTTATGCTGAGTCAGAGATCCTTTTTGGCCAGCCCATCAGCGCTGATGCCTGCTCGCCGCACAAGAGCTTCAGCTTCAGCTACAAGCTGCCCACTGGCGTGGCTCCGCTCAATGTGTCTTCCGACAAGGCCAATTTCTATTACTTCCTCTGCTTTGTCAGCCCGGCCATCATCGATTATGCCTACTGGGGCTACTGCCTGGACAATGCCAATGGCATGGTCGTTGACGGCGCTTGGCACAGGGTGACGGTCGACTTCCCAGACAACCCCACCTTCGGCACAGACGGCAATGGCAAGATGACTGGGCCATTGTTCGAGTCCGTGCCCAAGCAGACTTGGGCTGTGGCCAAGCAGCAGATCGTTGGCTTCTTGGTGGAGCCCAAGAACAACCGGGCGGGCACCACTGCGAGTGGCGGGCATTCTGGCTTCAACTACGACATCTCTGTGGATGACATCACCTTCAATTGAGATCTTTACCCTTTGCGAGGAGCCTCAATGCGAATCACTCGTCTGCTGTCCTTAGGCGCCATGGCCGCCCTGCTGGCTGGCTGCCAGCATTTTGTGGTCTTCAAGAATGCTTCAGGCGGCGGCCAGGCTGTCGGCAATGTGCCGCCAGTGCTTTATGAGGATTTTGAGAAGGGCCTCAAGAGCACCTATGGCTTCGGCAACCAGGCTGCTGGCGGCCAGGCCAGCGTGAGCGAAGAGGACCAGGATGTGCATGGTGGCACCAAGGCTTTGAAGGTCACTTACAAGACCGGCAATGGCAACTGGGGCTGCGGCTGGGGCTTTGGATCGAACTACCTACCTGATGACGGCTGCCTCAATGCCAAAGGCACCAGGGGCATCGAGTTCTGGGCCAAGGCTGATGTGGGCATCAACTTCAATGTGATGGTCGAAGAAGGGAAGAAGAACGGCGCGGATGACGAGGTCTGGGTGTCTTCAGACGTGACCGGCACCGGGCGCTGGAAGAAGTATTCCATCGGTTGGGACCAGTTCACACGCAGCATTTACTCTGGCAACCAGGGCGGCGATGACACTCTTGATGTGCAATGCCTGGGCAGCTTGCAGGGACAGTTGCGCGAGAAGCAGGGCGATGGCGTCTTATTGATGGATGATGTCTATTTTAAGTAATATAAATGCCTGTAAAACAATGATTTCGACGGGCGCAACACAACCCCATTGACGAATGAAACATTAAGCGGTATATTGCCGCATCCTAATATAATTTAACCGACCTCGAGGCAATCGCCTTTATGGCTGAATCCGTAGCGCGCCGTTCCGGTTTGACTGGCCTGCAAAAAGAGGCGTTGACCGGATACCTCTTCATATCGCCATGGGTGTTGGGCTTTCTGTTCTTCATGGGCGGTCCCATCATCTTCTCTTTGGCGCTGTCCTTTGCGGAATGGAACGGCATAGGCGGCCTTGATTCGGTCCGCTGGGTGGGCCTTGACAATTTCCGCCAGATGACGGTAGATCACCGCTTTTATACGGCGGTTTGGAACACCTTCTATTTCACTAGTGTTTCAGTTCCTGTTGGCATGGTGGCTGGCGTCTTGGTCGCCCTGCTCATGAATCAGAAATTCAAAAGCATTGCCATCTTCCGCACCATCTTCTACCTGCCCAGCGTGATGGCAGGTGTTGCCAGCTCCATCCTCTTCTACTTCATCTTTCATCCCAGCAACGGACTGCTGAATTTCGCAATCAACGGCTTCAGCCATCTGCTGACCAGCATCTTCCCAGCTTTGCCCTCCTTCCAGGGGCCGGAATGGCTGGGCAACCCGGCCTGGGCCAAGCCCGCCTACATCATCATGAGCCTGTGGGGCGTGGGCAGCGGCATGATCATCTATCTGGCTGGCCTGCAGGGCATCCCCGAGCAGCTCTACGAAGCCGCTGAGATCGATGGGGCCAACAAGTTCCAGCAGTTCCTCAACGTGACCCTGCCCATGTTGTCGCCTGTCATCTTCTTCAACCTCATCTTGAGCGTCATCGGCAGCTTCCAGGTCTTCACCCAGGCCTTCATCCTCTCGGGCGGCAACGGCGCGCCGGCGGATGCCGCGCTCTTCTATGTGCTCTATGTCTACCAGGTGGCCTTCCAGTTCCACCAGTTCGGATATGGCTCGGCCATGGCTTGGATGCTGTTCATCATCATCATGGTCGCCACCTTGGTCCAGTTCAAGTTCTCGGGCTGGGTGTACTACGAAGGCGAGCTAAAGAAGTAAGCCGCTCAAGAGCGCTTGCACCCCTGAAAAAGAGGAGCTTCTCGAATGCCCACTGCTTCGCAGCCCAATGCCTTCTGGCTCTCCAAGCGCCGCCAAGCCGGTGCCAGGGACGCGCTGGCCTTCACCGTGATCATGATCCTCTCCATCATGATGATCATCCCGCTGGCCTGGATGATCGCGATCTCGCTGAAGGAGCCGCAGAACGTCTTCCAGATGCCGCCGTGGAATGTGGATTGGAAGTGGTCGAACTACAGCGAGGCTTGGTACCTGCAGGGCAAGCCCCAGTACCTGTCCCTGGATGGCGAGGCCACGCCGGCCCCTGCGCCTGCCATGGCCCCTGGCCAGGGCAGCGCTGCCGCTGCCGGCGCGCCGGAGGCTGTCTCAGCTTCGCCCTCGGGAAGCGCGGCCCCCATCGCCACCAGCGCGCCCGCGGCGCCCAGCGATGAGAAGATGAGCACCATGGACATCGTGGTGGAGAACCTGAAGCGCTTCATCATGGGCCAGGACAACAAGGGCAGCTTCTGGCTCTATCTCTGGAACACGCTCTTCATCACCGCTGTCAATGTGGTGGGCGTGCTCTCGTCCTCCGCAGTGGTGGCCTACGCCTTCGCCAGGCTGCGCTTCCCGGGGCGCGGCTGGCTCTTTGTGCTGGTGCTGGCCACCATGATGGTGCCGGGCCAGGTCACCATGATCCCAACCTTCATCCTCTTCAGCAAGCTGGGCTGGACCAACACATTCCTGCCCTTGACCCTTCCGGCCTTCTTCGGCGGCGGAGCCTATAACGTATTCCTGCTGCGCCAGTTCTTCATGAGCATCCCGCCCGACCTGGATGACGCGGCCAAGATAGACGGCTGCAGCACCTTCGGCATCTTTTGGCGCATCATGCTGCCGCTGACCAAGCCAGCCCTCATCACGGTGGCCGTGTTCTGCGTGGTCTACAACTGGAACGACTTCATGAACCCCCTCATCTACTTGAACGACAGCCACATGTTCACCCTGTCGCTGGGCCTCACCCAGTTCCGCAGCCTCTACGGCACCCAGACCCACCTGATGATGGCCGCCTCCACCATCACCCTGATGCCGCTGATGATCATCTTCCTGATCGGCCAGCGCTACTTCATCCAGGGCATCGCCACCACCGGCTTGAAGGGCTGATCCGGCGCTCCCCCCAAGGTCAAGCCCCCTTCCCAGCCTTGGGAGGGGGGCTTTTCTTTTGCCTGGCTTCGCCGTCCTTGACCCCGCGCGAAGCGCCGCTTATAATCTTCTTTCAACTCAAAAAACACGCCTTTTTAGGGTTTTATGGCCAAGAGCAAAGAGACCATTGAGATAGGCCTGCTGGGCCTGGGCACCGTGGGGCAGGGGGTGGTGGAGCTCTTGGAGCGCAACCGCCCGCTCATCGAGAGCCGCATCGGCGCGCCCGTGCGCGTGGTGGTGGCGCTGGTGCGCGACATCAGCAAGCCGCGCCCTGACCTGCCGCCTGACATAGAGCTGACCGATGACCCAGCGCGCGTGCTGGAGAACCCGCGCGTCAAGATGGTGGTGGAGCTGATGGGCGGCTTTGAGCCGGCCCGTGAATTCATACTGCGCGCCATCCATGCCGGCAAGCACGTGGTCACCGCCAACAAGGCAGTGATGTCGCGCCATTGGGATGAGATATTCCAGGCTGCGCATGACTGCCAGGTTGATGTTTACCTGGAGGCCGCGGTGGGCGGCGGCATCCCCTGCATCCAAGCCATCAATGATGGCCTGGCCGCCAACCGCATCGAGAACCTGCTGGGCATCCTCAATGGCACCACCAATTACATCCTCACTAAGATGGCGGAGGATGGCAAGAGCTTCAAGGAGGCCCTGGCCGAGGCGCAGAAGAAGGGCTATGCCGAGGCTGACCCCAGCTACGACCTGGACGGGCATGACGCCGCCCAGAAGCTGGCCATCCTGGCCTCCATCGCCTTCGACCAGCGGGTGGCCGTGGAGGACATCCAGGTGCAGGGCATCCGCGAGATCAGCCGCCGGGACATCGAGGATGCGCGCGAGGAGCTGGGCTGCGAGATCAAGCTGCTGGCGGTGGCCAAGGCCCACGGAGGCGACGGCATCGAGCTGCGGGTCGCGCCCACGCTCATCCCCAAGGACCACCCGCTGGCCTCGGTGGACGACGTCTACAACGCCATCTTCGTCAACGGAGATGCGGTCGGCAATGTGATGTTCTATGGCCGCGGGGCGGGGAAGCTGCCCACCGCCAGCGCGGTCATCTCGGACATCATCTTCATCGGCCGCAACCTGGCCGCTGGCGTGGCGGGCAAGGTGCCTGCCGTGGCCTATGACGTGAACCGTGTCGCCAGCCGGCGCATCCTTCGCGCGGACGAGGTCTCGGGGCGCTACTTCCTGCGCTTCGTGGCGCTGGATCAGCCTGGCGTGCTGGCCACCATCTCGGGCATCTTGGCCGAGTTCGGCATCAGCATCTCGTCGGTGGCCCAGAAGGAGCGCAAGAAGGGGGACAAGGTCCCGGTCATCATCTCCACCTACAATGCCAGCGAGAAGAGCCTGATGGACGCGCTGGCCGCCATCGAGCGCCTGCCGGTGATCAAGGACAAGACCCTGGTCATGCGGCTCGAGATTCCTGAAGAGGATTGAGATGAGCAAAGCCTATGGCGGCCTGATAGAGAAGTACCGCGCTTTCTTACCGGTGGGCCCCAAGACCCCGGTGGTGACCCTGCTGGAGGGGAACACGCCCCTCATCCCGGCTCCGCGCCTGGCCGCCATGATAGGCCCTGGCATGGACCTATGGCTCAAGTACGAGGGGCTCAACCCCACGGGCAGCTTCAAGGACCGCGGCATGACCATGGCCATCAGCAAGGCTGCCGAAGAGGGCGCCAAGGTGGTCATGTGCGCCAGCACGGGCAACACCTCGGCCTCGGCCGCGGCCTATGCCGCGCGGGCCGGCATGCGCTGCGTGGTGCTGCTGCCCAAGGGCGCCATCGCCCTGGGCAAGCTCTCGCAGGCGCTGATGCACGGCGCCCGGGTGGTGGCCGTGGAGGGGAACTTTGACGATGCCCTGGGCCTGGTGAAGCAGATCACCGCCAGCTATCCCATCACCCTGGTCAACAGCATCAACCCCTACCGCATCGAGGGCCAGAAGACCGCGGCCTTTGAGATCGTCGAGCAGCTCGGTGGCAAGGCCCCCGACTTCCACGCCATCCCGGTGGGCAATGCCGGCAACATCACGGCCTATTGGAAGGGCTATCAGGAGGCCAAGGCCCACGGCATGAGCAGCAGCCTGCCGGTGATGCTGGGCTTCCAGGCCGCGGGCTCGGCCCCCATCGTCAAGGGGCATCCCATCGCCCATCCCAAGACCCTGGCCACTGCCATCAAGATCGGCAACCCGGCCAGCTGGGAGCAGGCCGAGGCGGCCCGCGACCAGAGCAAGGGGCGCATCGATTCGGTGACCGACCGCCAGATCATCGAGGCCTACCGCCTGCTGGCCCGCCTGGAGGGCGTTTTCTGCGAGCCTGCCTCGGCCGCCAGCGTGGCCGGGGCCCTGGCCCTGGGCCGGGCCGGCTACTTTGACCGCCAATCCCGGCGCCTGGGCAGGCGCCGGCTGTCCCTGGCTTGCGTGCTCACCGGGCATGGCATCAAGGACCCTGACCGGGCTGTGGCCGAGAGCCCCAAGCCCGAGGTCGTCAAGCCCACGCTCTCCGCCATCACCAAGCTGCTCAAGCTCTAGCTCCCGCAATTCTCACTGCCCCTTCGGAGGTTCACTCGTGCGATCCTGGACCAAAGCCTGCCTGCTGGCAGGCACCCTGATGCTGGCCCTGGCGCCGCTTGGCGCCGCAGAGAAGCATAGCGATGCTGGCATCGAGCGTGAGACCTACGCCGACGGCGTTGAGCTGATGGCCAAGCAGGATTGGAAGGGGGCGGCCAAGAAGTTCGAGAAGGCCACCCAGCAGAAGATGGACTATGCCGAGGCCTACGACCAATGGGGCCTGTGCCAGAACAACCTGGGCGACTTCATGGGAGCGGTGACGGCCTTCAAGAACGCCACCTTCACCAACCCCCGCCTGACCCTGGCCTGGTACCACCTGGGCTGCGGCTTTGAGAACATCAGCAAGGACGCCAAGGCCCAGGACTCCTACGAGCGGGCGCTGGGCGTCGAGCCCATGGTGGACCCCAAAGCCGTCACCCTCACCCATTTCCGCCTGGGACTGCTGCTCAAGCGGCTGGCCATCAAGAAGGATGGGCTCAAGGCCGACCTGGCGCCTGCCATCAGCCACTTGGAGACCGCAGTGCGCATGGATGGCGACTTTGCTGAGGCCCACAATGAGCTGGGCCGCTGCTACTATCTGATAGGCCGCTACCCCGAGGCCATAGACCAGTACACGCTGGCCATCAAGAACTACGAGGACTATGCCGCAGCCTGGTCGAATCGCGGAGTTGCGCACTGGGCGGACGGCAACTGGGACCTGGCCCTGCAGGACTGCCTGAAGGCCGTGGACATCGACAGTGAGTTCGCTGGCGGCCACTACAATCTGGCTGAGATCCTCTACAGCCATGCGCAGAAGCTGCAGTCGCAGGACAAGGCCTTTGTTTACCATGACGAGGCCCAGAAGGCCATTGACGAATACCGCCAGGCCGCCGGGCTGGACCCCAAGAGCGCCGATTTCGCCCTGGGACTGGGCAAGGCCTGCCGCGGCTATCATGACTATCCGGATGCCATCGCAGCCTACAAGGCCGCGCTCAAGCTGGACAAGAAGAGCGCTGAGGCCAAGACCGCCTTGACTGAGATGAAGAAGGAGCAGGCCAGCTTCATCGACCACCTGCCCAAGCCCACGCCCAAGGCCGAATAGCATGAAATATGTGGTGCTCCTCTGCGACGGCATGGCTGACCATGCGCTGCCTGCGCTCTCTGGCAGGACGCCCATGCAGGCCGCCAAGAAGCCGGCCATGGACGCCCTGGCTGCCAGGTCGAAGGTGGGACTGGCCTGGACCGGCGTCAAGGAGCTGCCCATGGGCAGCGACGTGGGCAACATGGCCGTGCTGGGCTATGACCCTCGCAAGCACTACTCCGGCCGCGCCCCGCTGGAGGCCAAGTCCATGGGCGTTGAGCTGAAGAAGGGCGAGGTGGTCTTTCGCTGCAACCTGGTGCATGTGGCAGGCGGGCAGATGGAGGATTACAGCGCGGGGCACATTGACACCGAGGATGCCAAGCCGCTGATCCGCATGCTGGACGAGCGCCTGGGCGGCAAGGGCTTGCGCTTCATCCCGGGCGTGCAATACCGACACCTGGCGGTGCTTTCCGGCGCTGGCTTCGAGGATTCCATCTGCGTGCCCCCGCATGACATCATGGGCCAGGCTTTTGAGGGCCATATGCCGCGCGGCAAGAAGGGCAGCGCCATCAGGCAGCTGATGCTCGATTCACAGCTGCTGCTCGAGGGGCATGAGGTCAACCGCGAGCGCCGCCGCGAGGGCAAGAAGACCGCCAACATGGCCTGGCTCTGGGGCCAGGGCAAGGGCGTTGAGCTGCCAGACTTCAAGGCTTTGCGGGGGCTGGAGGGCGGCGTCATCTCTGCCGTGGACCTGGTGCGGGGCTTGGGCATGGCGGCAGGCATGGAGGTCATCAAGGTGCCGGGGATCACGGGCTGGCTTGACACCAACTGGTCTGGCAAGGCCGAGGCGGCGCTCAAGTTCTTGAAGAAGCACGACTTGGTGTATGTGCACATGGAAGCCACGGATGAGGCGGGCCACAAGGGGGACCCGGCCGCCAAGGTTCAGGCCATCGAGGCCATCGACAGCCTGGTGCTGGCGCCCATCCTCAGGGGCCTGGAGGGCCAGGATTTCCGCATGCTCATCATGCCCGACCATCCCACGCCCTGTGACGTGCGCACCCACACCTTTGAGCCCGTGCCCTATCTCTATCATGACAGCACCCTGGCCCAGGCTGGCACAGCCGGCTTTGACGAGGCCATCGCGGCCGCTGCAGGCGACGCCATCGAAGCCTGGTCGCTGATGGGCATCATGGCCGCGCCGGCGGCCGCATCCAGGGCCTGAGCCCGAGGAACACCAGGAGGGAAGCAGAAAGTGGCGTTGATCGTGCAGAAGTACGGCGGCTCCTCAGTCGCCGATGCGGGCAAGATGAAGGCAGTGGCCGAGCGCGTGGCCCGGGGCCGGGCCCAGGGGAACGACATGGTGGTGGTGGTCTCCGCGCCCGGCGACACCACTGACGACCTCATCGCCATGGCCAAGCAGATCACCGCGCACCCGGATGAGCGGGAGATGGATGTGCTGCTGGCCACCGGCGAGCAGCAGAGCATAGCCCTGCTCGCCATCGCCCTGAAGGCTCTGGGCCATGACGCCATCAGCTTCACCGGCCCCCAAGTGGGCATCATCACCGATGAGGCCTTCGGCCGGGCCCGCATCGTCAAGATCGGCGATGAGAAGATACGCAAGGCCATCAGGCTGGGCAAGATCGTCATCGTGGCCGGCTTCCAGGGCCAGACCGAGTCTGACGACATCACCACCCTGGGCCGCGGCGGCAGCGACCTGACCGCAGTGGCCCTGGCTGCGGCGCTCAAGGCCGACCTCTGCGAGTTCTGCAAGGATGTGGATGGCGTGCTCACCGCTAACCCGCGGATCGTGCCAGATGCGCGCATGCTCAAGGTGCTGAGCTACGATGAGATGCTTGAGATGTCGAGCCTAGGGGCGCAGGTGCTCAATGCCCGCAGCGTCGAATTCGCCAAGAAGAACAACGTCAAGATCCACGTGCGGTCCACCTTCCACGAGAGGCCGGGCACGCTCATCCAGGAGACCAAGGGGATGGAACAGCTGCTGGTGTCAGGGGTCACCTACAACAAGGACGAGGCCAAGCTCACGGTGCGCGGCATCAAGGACCAGCCGGGCATCGCCGCCCGCATCTTTGACGCGCTGGCGGAAGCTGAGCTCAACGTCGACATGATCATCCAGAACGTGTCCCGCGACGGCAGCACCGACCTGAGCTTCACCGTGGCCAAGAGCGACCTGGCTCGGGCGCGCGCTGTGCTCGAGAAGGCCGCGTCCTCCATGGGCGCTGGCGAGGTCCTGGCGCAGGACAACATCGGCAAGGTGTCTGTGGTGGGCGTGGGCATGCGCTCCCATTCGGGCGTCGCCAATCGCATGTTCGGCGCCCTGGCCGCTGAGAGCATCAACATCATGATGATCTCAACCAGCGAGATAAAGATCTCGGTGGTGCTGGCTGAGGCCGATGTGGAGCGGGCCGTGCGCGCCATCCACAAGGCCTTCAAGCTGGGGGAGGCTGCGGCTTGAGCCCCATCAGCGGCATCGACATCATCGACCTCGATCTCCCACCTTCCTGGCACTGGAAGGCAGCCTTGGGCGCCCTTCTGGCCTGCACGGCGGCCTTTCTGCTGGCCTTGAAGCTCCTTCACCTGGCCTGACCCATGACTAAGCCCAAGACCAAGTCAGACGTGCAGCTCTTTGACACCACCCTGCGAGACGGCGGGCAGGGGGATGACGTCAGCTTCTCGGTGGACGACAAGCTGGCCATCACAGAGGTGCTGGACGGCCTTGGCGTGGGCTTCATCGAGGGCGGCTACCCGGCCCCCAATCGCAGCACCGACCTCGAATTCTTCAAGCGCGCGCGCAAGCTGAAGCTGCGGCATTCTCAGCTAGTGGCCTTTGGCTCAACGCACCGGGCGCGGGTACGGCCTGAGGACGACCCGGCCACCCAGGCCCTTTTCGAGGCCGGCACCGAGGTGGTCTGCTTCTTCGGCAAGACCTGGGGCTTGCATGTGGAGCGCGTGCTGGGGATCAGCCGCGAGGAGAACCTCAAGCTCATCGAGGGCACGGCGGAGTTCTTCCGCAAGCGCCGCCGCCGCGTCATCTATGATGCCGAGCATTTCTTCGACGCCTACGCCGATGACCCGGATTATGCGCTCAAGTGCCTGCAGGCTGCCGCGCGGGGCGGGGCCGAGTCGCTGGTCCTCTGTGACACCATCGGCAGCCGCCTGCCGGAGGAGGTGGCCGCCGCCACCGCTGCGGCCGTCGCGGCCCTGGGCGGCCTGCGCGTGGGTATCCACAGCCATGACGACAGCGGCCTGGCAGTGGCCAACAGCCTTGCGGCTGTGCGGGCGGGAGCGCGCCAGGTGCAGGGCACCATCAACGGCCTGGGAGAGCGCTGCGGCAACGCCAACCTTGTCAGCATCATCCCGGCGCTCAAGTTCAAGATGGGCATCGATTGCCTGCCAGACGCGGCGGTGGCCCGGCTCACCGAGGTGGCCCGCACGGTGGCCAGCATCGCCAATGTGGCTCTCAACGAGCACCAGCCGTATGTGGGGCTCTCATCCTTCGCCCATAAGTCTGGCACTCACGCTGATGCCGTCTTCAAAGACAGCCGCAGCTATGAGCACCTGCCGCCCGAGCGCGTGGGCAACCGGCGCCGCATCCTCATCTCGGACCAGGCTGGGCGGTCCTCGGTCATCCAGCGCGCTGCGGCCTACGGCATCAAGCTTGAGAAGGACTCAGCCCACGCCCGCGAGGTGATCGAGAGGGTCAAGCAGTTGGAGCACGAGGGCTACCAGTTCGAGGGCGCTGACGCCAGCTTCCGCCTGCTGCTGGACAAGGTGCTGGGCCGCCGCAAGTCCTGGTTCGACCTGGACCATTACACCGTGGCGGTCAAGCGCTTCAAGGACACCTCCCAGGGCGTCATGTGCGAGGCCACAGTCAAGGTGATGGTGGCCGGGCAGGTGCGCCACACTGCCGCTGAGGGGCATGGCCCGGTGAACGCCCTGGACAACGCCCTGCGCCAGGCCTTGGAGGCCTTCTATCCCAAGCTCAAGGGCACCCGGCTCACGGACTACAAGGTGCGCGTGCTGCAGGGCAAGGATGGCACAGGCAGCAAGGTGCGGGTGCTGATGGAGACCACCGACGGCAAGGACAGCTGGTTCACCGTGGGCGTGCACGAGAACATCCTGGAAGCCTCCTGGGAGGCCCTGGTGGACTCCCTGGAGTACAAGCTTATGCGGAGCTAGGGTGGCGCGCCCTGCCTCCCGCAGCCAGCCCGCGGCGATCGGGGTCTTCGATTCCGGCGTGGGCGGCCTGACCGTGGTGCGCGAGATCATGCGCCAGCTGCCGGCTGAGAAGGTGGTCTACTTCGGCGACACGGCGCGCTTCCCCTACGGCAACAAGGCCCGCGAGACGCTCATCCGCTTCTCTCTGGAGAACGCCCGCTTCCTCTCGCGCGAGAACATCAAGCTTCTGGTGGTCGCCTGCAACAGCGCCTCGGCCTATGTGCTGCCCAGCCTGCGCTATGCCCTGCGCATCCCGGTGGTGGGCGTGATCGAACCGGGCGCCCGCGCGGCGCACCAGGTCACGCGCAACCGCAAGGTGGGCGTCATCGGCACCGTGGCCACCATCGAGAGCGGCAGCTACCAGCACACCCTGCTGGGCTTGGACCCTAGCCTCAAGATCGCGGCCAAGGCTTGCCCGCTCTTCGTCCCCTTGGTCGAAGAGGGCTGGCTGGGGCACAAGGTGACCCATGATGTGGCTCGCACCTACCTGGCCGCCTTCAAGGGGCAGGGCATCGACACGCTGCTGCTGGGCTGCACTCACTATCCCTTGCTTCGCGAGGTCATCCAGAAGGCCATGGGGCGCAAGGTGCGCCTGGTCGACTCTGCCTTTGAGGCGGCCCGCCAGGTGAAGGTGCTTCTGGAGGAGCAGGGCTTGGCAGAGCACGGCCCTGCTCTCGCCATGAGCCGCCATCGCTTCTTTGTCAGCGACGTGCCAGAGAAATTCGTGGCCGTGGCCAAGCGCTTCTTGGGGCCAAGGCTGCCGCCCGTGGCCCAGGCTGGCCCTTGACGCCCCCTTAAAGACGAAGGCCTTGCTTCGCAGCAAGGCCTTTTTCGTTCAGGAGCACCCATGCAATCCTTGTTCATCGCCCAAGAGACGGCCTATGACGGCCGGGCCATCGACAGCCATTGGGCCTTTCGCAGCCAGGGCGTGCAGGGCGACAGCATCATCGCCTTCATCGGCCCCTGCGACGTCAAGATCGCCGAGATGGTGGACCTGGCCGACGTCAAGGCCAACGCCCCCATCTGGTCCAGCAGCATGGCCCATTTCATCATCGAGCACTTCGACCGCGACCTGGAGAAGGCAGTGTGGCGCCAGCGCCTGCTGGTGGCCTCGGTGATGGAGGGCATCCATCGAAGGCTGGGGCGGCTCTGCCTCGAGCGGCGGGGTAATGACCTCTATGACGGGGGCCGCAAGCTGAATGTGAGCATCGCCGCCCTGACCCCGGTGAGCACCAAGATCCATGTGGGCTTGAACGTCATCAGCCATGGCACCCCTGTGCCCACCGTGGGCCTGGCAGACTACGGGATCGATGCGCCCTCCTTCGCCCAGGCGCTGATGGAAGGCTATGCGCGCGAATTCGAGGATGTTCAGCTGGACCGATGCAAGGTGCGCCCGGCGCGCTGAGGCCTGAACTGTCCCAGGGGCTGGCAGGCGTGTATCCGCTGGCACAGGCTTTCTGCGCTCAAGGCCATGCCGCTGGCCTTGGCTTCGGTGGCCTTGGCCAGCACCAGGTCGCCGCGCTTGAGGCCCAAGAAGGCAGGGGCTTGGTCGGTGCGCACAGCCTTGGGCAGGCTCAAATTCATGCGCCCGCCCTTGCCGCAGAGCATCAGCCGCCGGGTGCCGTTCTTGCTGAGCAAGTGCTCCCCGACCACCCTCCAAGAGCCCTCTGGAGCCGCCAGGGGCCTCCCAAAGGCCAGTGCCAGGCATTTGAGGCTCTCTTTTTTGAGGCCAGCCCGCAGGCCCAGCTGGCCAGTGATGGCAGGGGCTTCCCAGGCGAACTCGCTATGGCAGGTCTGATTCTGCTGCGCCAGGGCCGGGCAGGCAGCCTGCCAGAGGCAGGGCCAGCGCAGGCTCAAGCCTGCTGCCAGAAGGCGATCGCGAAGGGCGAGCGCTTCGCGGCTGGTGCTGAGCAAGGCTGGTTCGATGATCAGCAGGGAACCCTCGGCCTGCAGGGAGCTGGCGCAGCCTGCCAGCAGAGCAGCTCGCTTGGCCAGGGGATCAGGGCTCTCCAGATACAGCTCGTTGACCACATGGCCCAGGCTCACCAGGCCCCATGGGCCGCCTGCGGGCAGGCCGCCCGCCTCGAGAGGGTCCTCAGGGGCCTGCCATTCAACGGCCTGAACCCGGCCGCCGCCAGCCTTGCTCAAGCGCCGAAGCAAGGCCAGCGCCTGGGGGCTGCGCTCTGCTGCCACCACCCGAGTGAAGCCATGGTCAGCCAGAGCCAGCGCCACGGGTCCGGGGCCGCTGCCCAGGTCCAGCGCGCTGCCCTGGCCAGGGATGCCTGCCTCCAATAGGCTGGCGCGCGCCTGTAGGTAGCTGACAGGCCAGAACCAGAGCAGATAGGCGCCCAGCAGGTCAGGATGGCCCATGTAATCAGCGCCTGCGAGCCCACGGCCGCCCTTCAGGCCGGCAGAGAGCCCTGCCAGCGCGCGCGCCACCCGCGAAGCCTCATGGGGCGCCAAGCGGTCCTGGGGCAGGCCCTCGGCCGGCTCTTGGGCCATGCGCCGCCAGGTCGCGATCAGGTGGGGGATCCACTGCTGCAGGTCTTGGGCGGGAAGGGGCATGGGTCGCCTAAAAAAAATCCCCGCCCTGGTCCGGGCGGGGATGCAGAAGGGCCTGGCAGGGCTCTCAGCCCGTGATCTTGTGGGTGAGGGCGTCGATCTGGCTGACCAGGGTGCCGTTGGTCTCCATGTGCTCCTTGACCCGCTCGATGGCATGGATGACGGTGCTGTGGTTCTTGCCGCCAAAGGCCTCGCCGATCTCAGTGAGCGAGGCGTGGGTGAGCTCTCGCGAGATGTACATGGCCACCTGGCGGGCGAAGGCGATGTTGCTGGTGCGCACCTTGCCGCGCAGCTCGCTGACCTTGACGTGGTAGTGGGAGGCCACCTCGGCCTGGATGTGGTCGATGCTCACCACGCGGGCGGGGCTCTGCAGCACATCCTTCAGCACATCGCGGGCCAGGCCAAGGTTGAGCTCGCTGTGGGACAGGGAAGCGTAGGCGGCCACCTTGGTGAGCGAGCCTTCCATGTCGCGGATGTTGCTGCGCATGCTCTCGGCGATCAGCAGCAGCACATCGTTGGGCACGGTGAGGTGCTCCAGCTCGCACTTCTTCTTGAGGATGGCGATGCGGGTCTCCAGGTCCGGGGCCTGGATGTCGACCGTGAGGCCCCATTCAAACCGGCTGCGTAGCTTGTCGCTGACCTGGATGTCCTTGGGATGCCGGTCGCTGGTGGCCACGATCTGCTTGGAGTGCTCGAATAGCGCGTTGAAGGTGCTGTAGAACTCCTGCTGCATGGCCTCTTTGCCTTCCATGAACTGGATGTCGTCCACCAGCAGGACGTCCATGGCGCGCACGCAGCCGCGGAACTGGTCCATGCGGTTGTCGCGCAGGCAGCGCACCATCTCGTTGAGGAAGATCTCTGAGCTGACATAGAGCACGCGCAGCTCGGGCCGGCAGGCGCGCAGGTAGTTGCCGATGGCATGCAGCAGGTGGGTCTTGCCCAGGCCCACGCCGCCGTAGACCAGCAGGGGATTGTAGCTGCGGCTGGGCGCCTCGGCCACCGCCATGCCAGCAGCGCAGGCGAAGCGGTTGCTGTTGCCGATGATGAAGGTGTCGAAGAGGTAGCGCGTGTTGAGGGGCACGCCCTTGACGATCTCGATGGAGGGCTTGAAGCTGGGCGCAGCAGCGGCAGGCGCCGCGGGCTCTGATGCCGCGGCAAGGCTCATGCTGTCTTCCCAGCCTTGGCGGCTGGCGTCGCTGACCAGCACGCGGAAATCAGCCTCGCCGCCATTGGCATCGCGCAGGGCCTCGCGGAGCAGGTCCATGTAATGGGCATGGAACCAATCCTGGAAGAACTTGGAAGGCACAGCCACGGTCAGGGAGCCATCTTGCTCCACCTGGGCGGAGACTGGCGAGAACCAGGTCTCGAAGGAAGCCTTGTCAATGCGCTGCGCTATGAGCGACAGAGCCTGGGGCCAGGTGGTCTCTTGGACTATGGGCAAGGATGCCTCACGGACAGGGTAGAGTAGTTTGAGTGGACGTATTATAATCGCTCTTGGCGGAAGTGCAATCAAAACTTTAACTTATCCACAGGATATTATCAACTTGTTCATATCATGAAAAAAATGCTGGAAATAGACCTTCATCCTGAAAAAGTTCAAGGCGCAAGGCCTGAAAATGCCTTGGCAGCATGCCGCTATTTTTTGCAGGAATGCATCCGTCAACAGGCTTTCGAGGCCCGCATCATCACGGGCTTAGGCCTGCATGGCGATGGCACGCCCAGGCTCAGGACCCGGGTAGAGAGGGAAGTGCTCCCCGCTTTTCAGTCATATCTCAAGGCCATAGCCCTGGAGCAGGGCGGAGCGGTCATCCATGTCTGGTTCCAGAGCCAGGCGCGCATCTGCCCCAAACAGCAGGCCCTGCTGGAGAAGGAGCGCAGCCATCAGGGCTGGGTCAAGAAGCAGGAGCGGCTGATGGTGGCTTGGCAGCGCTACCGGCAGGCTCAAGGCTATCTCTTGGAGGATGACCTGCGCAAGGCCAAGCTCAAGGCCAACCAGGTGCTCAAGGAGCTCGCTCCTGAGGAGCCTCTCTGCCAGGAGGACAATGAGTCGCTGCGCGCTGGGCTTGCGCGCATCAAAGCCCTCTTGCAGTCGCTGGAAGGCTGAGCTGGCAGTTTGGTGTCGACAATATGGGGGCGCTCGTGTTATTTTTCAGCCCCTGAGGTGGCGTACCCAAGTGGCCTAAGGGGACGGTCTGCAAAACCGTTATTCATGGGTTCAAATCCCATCGCCACCTCCAAAAATCCAAACGGGATCATGCATCTTCCCGTAATGTTCAGAGAGGTTTGGCGTAGAACCTCCCGACGGCCTCATCTCAATGGGGCCGTTTCTTTTTTATCTGCGGAGTTGCGAATGGCAAAAATCACGGTGATCGGGGCAGGCAATGTGGGGGCCACCACGGCCCAGAGGCTGGCTGAGAAAGAGCTCGGGGATGTGGTCCTCTTGGACATCGTCGAGGACATGCCCCAGGGCAAGGCTCTGGACCTGGCAGAGAGCGGCCCAGTCTACGGCTACGACACGCGCATCACTGGCACCAACAGCTATGCGGACACCGCAGGCAGCGATGTGGTTGTCATCACCAGCGGCATCGCCCGCAAGCCCGGCATGTCCCGCGATGACCTCTTGAAGACCAATGCCGGCATCGTCAGCTCAGTGGCCCGCCAGGCAGCCCAGGCCTCGCCCCAGGCCATCCTGGTGGTGGTCAGCAACCCCCTGGATGCCATGACCTATGTGGCTCACAAGGCCAGCGGCTTCCCAGCCCAGCGCGTTCTGGGCATGGCAGGCGTGCTGGATTCGGCACGCTTCAGGACCTTCATCGCCCAGGAGCTCAAGGTCTCGGTGGAGGATGTGCACGCCACGGTGCTGGGCGGCCACGGCGACACCATGGTGCCGGTGCTGGGCAGCACCACGGTCGCAGGCATCCCCATCGGCCAGCTGGTGCCCAAGGACAGGCTGGATGCCATGGTGCAGCGCACCCGCGATGGCGGGGCTGAGATCGTCAAGCTCCTGAAGACCGGCAGCGCCTACTATGCGCCCTCGGCTGCCGCCGTGGAGATGGTGGAATGCATCCTGAAGGACAAGCGGCGCATCCTGCCCTGCGCGGTGCTGGCAGAGGGGGCCTATGGCGTGCCGGGGCTCTTCGTGGGGCTGCCTGCAGTGATCGGGAGGGGCGGGCTGGAGAAGATCGTTGAGATAGAGCTCACTGACGGCGAGAGAGCCGCCCTAGACAAAAGCGTCGCTGCGGTCCAGGAACTCTGTGGGGCCGTGGATAAGCTCTTGGCGGGCCAGTAAGGGTCCCCATAGGGGGGTAGCATGAAACTTCATGAGTATCAGGCCAAGTCTATCCTGGCCGCAGCGGGCGTGCCGGTGATGGAGGGGGTGGTGGTGTCTGACCCGTCCGAGCTGGAGCCGGCCATCGCCAAGCTGGAGGGCCCTGGCCCCTGGGTGGTCAAGGCCCAGGTGCATGCGGGCGGCCGCGGCAAGGCTGGCGCTGTCAAGCTGGCCAAGACCAAGCCCGAATTGCTCGCTGCCAGCCGCCAGATCCTGGGCATGACCATGGTCAGCAATCAGACCGGCCCAGCTGGGGTCAAGGTGCGCAAGGTGCTGCTGGTGCCGGGCGTGGAGATCGCTCGCGAGCTCTATGCCAGCGTGCTCATCGACCGCTCCACCGGCCAGCCGGTGATGGTGGCCTGCGCCGAGGGCGGCATGGAGATAGAGGACCTGGCCCGCGAGAAGCCGGAGAAGATCCTCAAGGCGCGCTTCGACGCGGTGGCTGGCATGCAGCCCTATCAGGCGCGCACCTTGGCGGGCCGGCTGCTCGAGGGCCAGCCCCCCAATGCGGCCCAGGCCGCGGAGCTCGCCAGCCTGCTGCTGGGCCTGGCGCGAGTCTTCATGGCGCAGGATGCCAGCCTGGTCGAGGTCAACCCGCTGGTGCTCACCGCGCAGGGGCATTACCTGGCATTAGACGCCAAGGTGGCGCTGGATGACAACGCCCTCTTCAGGCATGCCGAGCTGGCCGCCGCCTATGACGACAGCGAGGACAGCCCCAAGGAGGTCGAGGCACGCAAGGCTGAGCTCAATTACATCGCCCTGGATGGCGACATCGGCTGCATGGTCAATGGCGCGGGCCTGGCCATGGCCACCATGGATCTGATAAAGCTGCATGGCGGCCGGCCCAACAACTTCCTTGATGTGGGCGGCGGCGCCAGCAAGGAGGGCATGGTCAAGGCCTTCCGCCTGCTGCTCTCGGACGCGGAGGTCAAAGCCATTCTGGTGAATATCTTCGGCGGCATCGTGCGCTGCGACCTGGTGGCCCAGAGCATCATCGAGGCCGCCCGCGAGCTGGGGCTCAAGGTGCCCCTGGTGGTGCGCCTGGAAGGGACCAACAGCGAGCAGGGCAGGGCGCTGCTTCAGACCTCGGGGCTACCCATCACGGCGGCCCAGGACTTTAACGACGCGGCGCGGAAGATCGTCTCCGCCGCCGCACACTCCTAGGAGGCGCCATGGCCATCCTCATCGACAAGAGCACCAAGGTCCTCTGCCAGGGTGTGGGCAAGGCGGGAAGCTTCCATTTCAAGGGCTGCCTTGAGTACGGCAGCCAGATGGTGGCGGGCGTGCAGCCCGGGAAGGGCGGCGGGCTGGTGGAGGGCAAGCCGGTCTTTGACACTGTGGACCGCGCCGTTCGCGAGACCGGGGCGGATGCCAGCATGATCTTTGTGCCTGCTCCGGCCGCGGCGGACGCCATCCTCGAGTCGGCAGACGCCGGCATCAAGACCATCGTCTGCATCACCGAGGGCATCCCGGTCAATGACATGGCCAAGGTCAAGGCCATGCTCAGGGGGCGGCCGGTGCGGCTCATCGGCCCCAATTGCCCTGGCATCATCACGCCGGGCGGATGCAAGATAGGCATCATGCCCGGCTACATCCACAAGCCGGGGCGCATCGGCGTCATCAGCAAGAGCGGCACCCTCACCTACGAAGCGGTCTGGCAGCTCACTCAGCAAGGCCTGGGGCAGAGCACCTGCGTGGGCATCGGCGGCGACCCCATCCTGGGCAGCACCTTCTTGGACCTGCTGCCCCTCTTCGAGGCCGACCCAGGCACCGATGCCATCGTCTTGATTGGCGAGATCGGCGGCAATGCCGAGAAGGAGGCTGCCGATTACTGGAAGGCCAGCATGAAGAAGCCGGTGATCGCCTTTGTGGCGGGCCGCACAGCGCCGGCCGGCAAGCGCATGGGCCACGCGGGCGCCATCGTCAGCGGCGGAGCCGACACCGCCGATGCCAAGCTCAAGATGCTGGCCGAGGCGGGCATGACCACTGTGGAGAACCCATCCCTGCTAGGATCCACAGTGAAGAGCAAGCTGCTGGCAAAGGTCTAGGCTAGCAGGCCACAGGCAAAAAAAGAGCCTCCCGCTTGGGAGGCTCTTTTTTTGGCCGATTGCCTTGCTGGTCAGCGCTGGTTCATGGGGGTGTAGGCCTGGTTCTCTATGCCCACATACTCCGCCGAGGGGCGGATGAGCCGGTTGTTGGCCAGCTGCTCGAGGATGTGGGCCGCCCAGCCAGACATGCGGCTGATGGCGAAGATGGGGGTGTAGATCTCGGGGTCGATGCCCAGGCAGTAGTAGGTGCTGGCGCTGTAGAAGTCGACATTGGGGCGGATGTTCTTGAGCTCCAACATGGCTTCCTCAATGCTGCGGCTCACCTCGAACCACTCGGCCTGGCCCACCTTCTTGCACAGGTATTCGCTCATGCGGCGCAGATGCGTGGCGCGAGGGTCCTCGGTCTTGTACATGCGGTGGCCAAAGCCCATGATCTTCTTCTTCTTGGCCAGGGCGTCCTTGACCCATTCCTTGGCCTGCGCCGGGTCGCTGATCTCGCGCAGCATCTGCATGACCTCGGTGTTGGCCCCGCCGTGAAGCGAGCCCTTGAGCGCGCCAATGGCGGCCACCACCGCGCTGTGCAGGTCAGACAGGGTCCCGGCTGTCACGCGGGCGGCGAAGGTGCTGGCGTTGAACTCGTGGTCAGCGTGCAGCACCAGGCACTGGTCAAAGATCTTGACGCTCTCATCGTCTGGCTCAACGCCGTTGAGCATGTAGAGGAAGTTGTAGGCCACGCTGCGGCCCTTGAGCGGCTCCACGAACCCGAGATTCTTCTTGTGCCGCTGGATGGCGGCCACCAGGGCAGGCATCTGCCCAATCAGGCGCACCGCCTTGCGATAGTTGGGTGTGTTGGGGCCGAAGCCGGGCTCGGCTGCCGCCAGCTGGCCGATGATGCTGACGCCAGGGGCCGGCTGCTCCATGGTGTTGGGCCCGTTCTCATCCGGGTCCACCAGGCCGAGCAAGCTCACCCCGGTGCGCAGCAGGCTCATGGGGTTGGCCTCGCTGGGCAGGGTCTTGAGCCAGGCTTCCACCTGCTTGGGCAGGAAGATCTCCTTGCTGATCTGGTCCGAGAAGCGGCGCAGCTCAACGGCCTTGGGCAGGCGGCCGAACCAGAGCAAGAAGACCGTCTCCTCAAAGCAGGAGAAGTCAGCCAGGTCATGGATGGAGATGCCGCGGTAGGTGAGCACCCCGCGCTTGCCATCAATGGTCGAGATGGCTGACTTGCCAGCTACGATGTCTTCAAGGCCTTCACCCGCCATGTTCCCTCCTAAAGGTTTGATGACCCAAGGTTAACACAAAGAGGCTCAATTCATCCCCAAGAAACTACGCACCTCAGTTCTGCTTGGATCTATCCGCAGCACTTCTTCGAGCTCATGCCGGCTCTCGGCGCCTCGGCCCAGGGCTTGCAGGGCCACGGCCAGGTTGAAATGGGCATCTGCATAGCCGGGGTCCAGATCCAGGCTCTTGCGGTACCAGGCCTCGGACTGGGAGTAGAGCTTCTGCCGGTAGCTGGCATTGCCGCAATTGTAGGGGAATTGCGCGTCCCAAGGGCAGATGCGGGCCGCTTCCTGGTATTGCAGGCCAGCCTGGGCATAGGCCCCGCCATCTTCCAGCCAGGTGCCATAGCTGTTGTGGATGATGGCGGCATCGTTGATGAAGAGCTTGCGCGTGTCCGGGTCCTGGCTGCCTTGGTCGATGCCCCGGCTGTTGTAGGCGGCAAAGAGCGATTCTGGGGCCGCGGTGGAGCGCAGGCGGGCGTCCTTGGCCAGAGCCGGCTCGCAGACCTGGAACAGCGCGGCGCAGGGCAATAGCTCATAGCCCTCCAGCTCGGGGCCCTTCTTATTGTAGCCTGCGAATTGTGGCCGCTCGCCCCAGTTCAGCTGCACCATGCCCTTCACCAGAGGCGCCACGCTCTCCACGCCCATGGGCTCATGGGCCAAGGGCTGGCGCACCTCAGGGTGCCAGCGGGCCAGGTCTTCGCGCACCCAGCGCATGGGCAGCACCGGGATCCCCACCAGGCACAGGTCTGTGCGGCGCCGCTCGTAGCGCTGCAGGTACCATAGCGGGAAGATCATGCTGTCACCCGACAGGTAGACCACCGAGCCCTTAGGGGCTCCCAGCATCAGGTTGCGCGCTGCATCGAGGGCGAAATTCCAATGGGAGAGGTTGGCTTCGGGCCCGAAGCTGATGCCCAAACCCAGGCTCACGGCCAAGGTCAGGGACAGCATCAAGCCCTTCCAGGGCTTTGTGATGCGGCCAGCCAGCCAGATCAGGCCCAGCCCGGCCAGCAGGGCTTGCATCAGGTAGCCCGGGAAGAGATGGGGCTTCATCACCCAGAGCCTATCCGCTTCAAGGTTGAAATAGCCGGCTGCCGCCGCGAAGGGAAAGGCGGCCCCCAGCACCAGGGCCCAGCGCAGGGGGGATCGGCCCCTGAGCAGCAGCCCAGCAGCAAGCAAGGCCAGGCCAGGGGCCCAATACTGGCCTTCCCGCAGGGCCATCATGAAGATGGTGCGCACCTGGGCCAGCACCACCCAGGCGCTCCGCGCCCCCTCGCTCGCTGCATATTGGGCGCGGCTCAAGTTGAAGAGCAGGTCAGAGAAGCTGGATACTTCGCTCCAGTTGACGCCTGGGTGGCAGAGCGTGCGCAAGGGTAGATAGGCATAGAGGCTCAGCCCCGGCAGGAGCAGCCAAGAATGAGCCAGGCCCCGCGCCAGCCGCCGCGAAAGGGGCTCTGAGCTGGCAGTGGCGGCCATGAAGAGCAGGCCATAGGCAGGGAAGAGCACCATCTGGCTCATGTAGTGATGGGCCATGCCCAAGCCCAAGCCCAGCCAAAAGAAGCCCAGCCATTTTTGTGCTGCATGGGGGCTGCCCTGGCGCGCTCTCAGCAAGGCCAGCAAGAGCAGGATGCTGAGCAGGTTGTTGAGATGATAGATGGAGCCTTTGGCCACCAGTGCTTGATGCCAGAAGACTGGCCCCAGGGCCAGGCTCAGGCTGGCAGCGCCAGCAGCGGCCAGCCTGACCCCAGTTGGGGCTGGTGGCAGGATCAAGGGCGCCAGCTCGAGCAGGAGGACGCTGAAGCCAGCCACAGTGAGTGCGGCGAGCAAGCTGCTGAAAAGGTTGAGGCAGAGAGCAGGGCAGCCAGGCAGGGACAGGACCGCCAGCCTGCCCATGAGGGTATGCAAGGGATATCCGGGAGGATGACCCAAGCCCAAGAGAGCAGCCACCGTTGCCGTCTCGCCAGAGTCATCCAGATAGACTGAGCCGCACAAACACTTCAAGTAAAGGACGAATGAAAACAAAAAAAGCACCACAAACAAAGCCCTATAATAAACATAAGGCCTTCTTTGCGGCGCTTTTTCTATGAGCCTATTCATTCTCAGCTCACTTGGAGCCGATGAAATAATCCGAGACCAGGGAGAAATCTTTGGGATCTATCTCAAGGATGCGCAAGCCCATGGCCCAACGGCCAAATAGATCATAGGCATTGCGCCTGGCCCTGATCACTTCAGCCAAGAGGACCACGGGATGGAGCTCATTGCCGATCTTGAGGTCCACGGTTATCTCGACCGTTGTTTGCGGATCGATCTCAAAGTCAGAGTTGATGAGCATCCCGGTCTTGCTGACATTGATGGTGCGGGCAGGGAAGCGCTGCCATTTCTTGAGACCCTGGCCAGCTCGCGTCAACGGAGAGCGTTCCACGATGCGGCAGTCCACGGGAAGGACCTTGGTGATGCGAGGGTCTTTGCGGGTCTCTTGATCTTGCTTCTTGATCGTCATGCTTCCCTCGAACAAGACATTGGTGCCGGAGGTGGGACTCGAACCCACATGCCCCGGAGGGCGGAGGATTTTGAGTCCTCTGCGTCTGCCAGTTCCACCACTCCGGCACTGAGCGAGGCAAGCATATATTAGTGGCTCTTGTTGCGCAATTCAAATCTTGCTGCTGCCCATGATCGCAAAGCCCCCTTTTGCCGCACTGCTCTACGGGGTTTCATTCTGCCGTCTGTCATGTTCCAAGTGCCAGAATCCCTTATGATTGACAATTCAATTTTTGGATGCTAACTTTATGCCGTAGCATTTTGTGGGTTCCTCGGAGCGTCCTAGTGGCTGAAGACAAAAAAACCATCATCAAGATGGCTTACATTTATTCTCAAGAAGGCCGTTGGGACAAGGCCATCTTGGAATATAAGAAGCTGCTGGCGCTCGACCCGGCCGACAATAACGTCCATACCATGCTCGGTGATGCTCAAGCCAAGAAGGGCGCGGCTCAAGAAGCCTTCACTGAATACCAGTTAGCCACTGAAGCCTACAACAAGCAGGGCCAGCAAGACAAAGCCGGGGTGGTCTATCGCAAAATGGCCAGATTGGACACCAAGGCCCTGGATGAGCCCAGCCGCAAGCGGCAGGTGCTGCTGCAGAAGCAGGTCGAAGCAGAAGCCGCCCTCGAGACGGATGACATCGAGACAGCCATAAAGGCTTTCGGCCAGGTCATCAAGCTGAGCCCAGAGAGCTACGATGTCTACCAGAAGCTGGGCGAGCTCTACATGCGCAGCGGAGACATGGCTGAGGCCGCCAGGAACCTGCTGGTCATCGCTGAGGCTTATTACCGCAGCAAGATCTACAAAAAGGCCCTTCCCATTTTCCTCAAGGTGCTCGAGGCAGACCCCAAGAATTCCAGCGCGCACCTGGCCCTAGGCGAGATCTACCTCAAAGATGGCAATGAGAGCGATGCCAAGAGGGAATTCCTGCTCATCTCCGAGGTCGCGCTGGAGGATGGAGACCTTGACAAGGCCCAGCTCTTCGCGCAAAAAGCCATCCAGCTCAAGAGCCTAGAGGCTTACTACCTGCTCGGCCAGGTCTACTATCGCCACAAGAAATACGAAGAGGCCAAGCTCGAGTTCGAGAAGCTCCTCAAGTTCAAGGTCAACCATGTGGGGGCCTTGGACCACATGGCCGAGATCGGGCTGAGCACTGACAAGCTGGATGAAGCCCAGGGCATGCTCAATCGCGTCTTCAAGGTTGAGCCCGGCAACGCCTGGGGTTTGAGCATCCAGGCCCAGCTGCACGAGAAGCGCGGCAAGAATGAGGAGGCAGCGGCCAGCTTTGTGCTGGCTGGCAAGGCTTTGCAGACGGCGGGTGATGAGGACAAGGCCAAGCAGGCTTTCACGCACGCGCTCAAGCTCGATCCTGGCAGCGCTGATGCTCAGCAAGCGCTCCACGGCGCCCAGCGCCCCAAGCCCGCGGCCGAAGCGGCGCCCGCGCCCATGGCTGCCCCGCCTGCGCCTGTCCTGACAGAGGCTCCTGGGCCGCAGCTGGATGAGGCTTTGCCTGCCACGGCCCTTCCGCATCCTGACCCCTCAGAGCTGGTCATCCCGCACACGGCCCCGATCGCCGGGACGTCTGTGGAGGATGAAGAGCATGCCATGCTGATGCAGCTGGCTGAGGGCTATGTCTCGGGCGGCTCGCTGGACGAGGCCATCGAGGTCTATCAGCGCATACTCAACAATGCCCCGGATGACAAGGCAGCGCGGCAGGCGCTCCATCATGTCTATTCGCTGATAGCCAAGCAGAGCACGGGAGAAGCTCCGATGATGCCTGGCCTGACCGGGGACAGCTCGGCTGCGGCGGCTGAATTCGCCAAGACCGCTGAAGCGGCCCGCGCAGAGGCACAGGCCCGCCGCCGGGAGCAGGAAGAGCTGGATGCCAAGCTCAAGGCTGAGGAGGGCGCCCGCTTGATGGCCGAGGCTGAGGCGCGGCAGAGGGCAGAGGAGGAGAGCCGACTGCGCGCAGAGGCCGAGGCGCGCATCAGAGCAGAGGAGGATGCGCGGCTGCGGGCCGAGACGGAGTCTCGCCTCAAGGCAGAGATAGAGGCCAAGCTCAAATCTGAGATGGAAGCCAAGATCAAGGCGGAGATGGAAGCCAAGCTCAAGGCTGAGGATGCGCGCATGAAGGCCGCGGAAGAGGGCCTGCGACGCGCTGAAGAGAGCCGCAAGGCTGCGGAAGAGGCTGCCAGCAAGGCGGAGGAGCTGCGCCACAAGGCAGAGGAGGCCGCCCGCAAGCTGGAGGCTGAGGCCAAGGCCCGCCATGAGGATGCCGCCCACAAGCATGCAGAAGGGGCTACCCCTGCGCATGCGCCGCATCCGCACGCGCCGATGGCAGCGGCGGATGAGGAAGAGCTGGATGAGTTCACCACTGTGACCGTGGCAGAGATTTACACCAAGCAGGGCCTCATCGAGGAGGCTCAGCGCATCTACCAGCGCATCTTGGCCAAAGAGCCGGGCAATGCAGATGTTGCCGCCAAGCTCGAGGCGCTCAAATCGCGCCATGGCGGGAAGGCCGCGAGCAAGCCTGCTGGCGCCCTGCCGCCCTTGCCAGCGCTCCCCGATCCTGCCAAGAAGAGCAAGGTTTCCTACTTGTGAGGTCCCGCGATGCTGCGGGTGCCTTGGAGGCACACCCTTGAGCTATGAACAGCATTTCGGCCTGAGCGAGCAGCCGTTCTCGAATGCGGCAGACAGCCGCTTCTTCTACGAGAGCAGCCAGCACCAAGAGGCCATGATCCGCATCATCCATGCGGTCGAGACCATGAAGGGCCTGGCCGTGGTGATCGGCGGGCCCGGCGCCGGCAAGACCTTGCTGGCGAGGCGCATGCTGGAGCGCCTGGAGGCGGACGACAAGTACGAGGCCGCGCTGCTGGTCATCGTGCACAGCGAGGTGACCGCCGAGTGGCTGCTCAAGAAGATCGCCACGCAGCTGGGGGTCCCCAACCCGCCTGACCGCAAGGCGGACCTGCTGCCGGCCCTCTATGAGCGGCTGACCGCCATCTATGAGGCGGGCCGCAAGGCCGTGGTCCTCATCGATGAGGCCAACATGCTGCAGACCAAGGAGATCTTCGAGGAGTTCCGCGGACTCTCCAACCTCGAGGTGCCGGGGCGCAAGCTCATCTCCGTGGTGCTCTTCGGCCTGCCGGAGCTGGAGACCTACATGGCGGTGGACCCGCCGCTGGTCCAGCGGGTGGCGCTCAAGTTCACCATCAAGCCCCTGCACCGCGAGGCCACCATCGCCTATGTCCGCCATCGCCTGGGCATCGTGGGCTGCACGCGCGACATCTTCGACGCCTCGGCGCTGGAGGCGGTCTACGCCTTCAGCCAGGGCATCCCCAGGCTCATCAACACCCTCTGCGACAACGGGCTGCTGGAGACGTTCCTGGTCAAGAAGGACATCGTCACTGGCGCCATCATCGAGGGCGTGGCCTCTGACCTTGGCCTCAAGAAATGAGGCGCCCTGCCGCTTGGCTGGCCGCGGCCGCTGGCTTGGCCTGCCTTGGCCTCGCCCTCTGGGGCTGGTCTGGGCGCAAGCACCAGGCTTGGCGCGGCATCTCATCGGCCTTGGCCGCCGACCGCATCGCGGTGGTGGAGATCTATGGCCCCATCTTCGACACCAGCGAGACCCTGCGCTGGATGCATCGCATCGAGCACGGCCTGCCGCGCGTGAAGGCGGTGGTGCTGGACATAGACTCGCCCGGCGGCGGGGTGGAGCCCTCGCAAGAGATCTTGGCCGAGGTCATGCGCATCCGCGCCAAGGGCCTCAAGGTGGTGGCCAGCATGGGCAGCGAATGCGCCTCGGGCGGCTACTACATCGCCACCGGCGCTGACAGGGTGCTGGCGCATCCCGGAACCCTGACCGGCAGCATCGGCGTGATCATGGAGGTGGCCAGCGCCGAGAAGCTGCTGCGCTGGGCCGGCATCCGCTACGACACCATCCAGTCCGGGGCCTACAAGGACACCGGCAGCTTCGCCCGCAACATGCGGCCCGACGAGCGGCGCGTGCTGCAGGATGTGGTGGATGACGTCTACGACCAGTTCGTGCAGGCTGTGGTCGACGGCCGCAAGGCCGGGCTCACCGAGGGCTGGCAGGCCAGCACCAGCGAGAAGCGCAAGCCCACGGACGATGAGCTGTCTGATTACGTGCGCAGCCTGGCCGATGGCCGGGTCTACACGGGCCGCCAGGCTTATGACAGCGGGCTGGTGGACCAGCTGGGGGATTTTGACGATGCGGTGGACCTGGCCAGTGACATGGCCGGCATCCAAGGCAGCCCTGAGCTGGTGGTGCCCAAGCAGCACGTGCCCTTCTTGGAGCGCCTCACCGGCATGAATCTGAGCCAGGTGAGCGCCTGGCTGAAGCATGCATCACCCAGGGCCAGCATGCGCCTCTGCTACATGGCGCGCTGAGCCAACGGCATTTCCAAAAGGTCAATCCCGACATTCGGAGGAGTGGCATGGCTGAAGACATGGAAGAGGGGCTCGCCCCGGAAGAAGGCGCCGAGCAGGGGGCCCCGGTCGAGGCTGCGCCTGTGACAGCTGCGGCACCGGCCCCTCTGGATGCGGGGAAGGTCTTCAATTTTGCCGCCTACTGGCAACAGCGGTCCGTCAGCAGCAAGCTGCAGGCGATCCTGGCCTGGGCTGCCCTGGCCGGTTGGCTGGCTCTGCTGGGCGGCGCGCTCTGGTCCTGGGCCAGGCATCCCCAGCCCCTGGTGATGGGCGTCGGGCTGCTGCTGCTCGCTGCAGCCTATGCCACGGTCCATGGTCCGGCCCTGACGCGATTCGGTACTGGCGCAGAGCGCGGCGAGGCGGTGGTCCGCCTGGCCAGCCTGGGCTTCCTGCTTGCCTTCGCGACCTTGTTCGTGGTCCTCGACCTGGCGCATCCGGCCCGGCTCGATTTCAGGGCGGTGGCCCTGGCAGGCGTGCTCAGCCTGCTGCTGCTCTTCGTCCTGGATTATGGGCTGAGGCTCTTCTATGACTGGGCCAATGCCCGCGCCGGGCTCTGGCTGCTCGGAGGATTCGCTCTGCAGGTGCTGGCCCTGGCGCTCTTCATCCATTTTGACGTGGTCTATGCGGGCCTGGCTGCGGTGGCCGGTCTCATCATGGCTTTGATGGCCCTGCAGCAAGGGGTGCTCAGCTACCTGCCCAGCCTCTCGCGCACGCTGGTGGCCGTGGGCCTCATCATCAACCTCCCGCTCTTCATCTTCGTCCTGCAGGAGTGGGGCAGCCCCAAGCTCAGCACCTCGGGCTTTGAGAGCCTGGACCCCAACCCCCACCGCCAGATGGACGCCAGCGCTGGCGAGCTGCGCTGGGGCCCAGCCCGCCGGGATGGCAATGGCATGGCGCTGGCTTCCAGCCGCATCAGCTATTCCTATGAGCAGAAGGGCAGGGAGATGAGCGGCGTGGGCATCTATCTGCACACCGACGCCAGCAACCCTGAGGAAGCCAGCAAGACCCTGCACCTGCATGCGGGCCGCGAGGCGCGGGGCTGGTCCTGGTCGCCCGATTCCTCGCACTTGGCCTACACCTGCCTGGGACCCAAGCGTGACAAGGCGCGCCTGATGGTCTTCAACCTTGAGCAGGGCACCATGGCGCGCGCTGATGGCCCCCAGGCGGAGACGCCCTCGGCGGTGATCATGACCAAGGCTGAGATGATCTGCGGCGGAGGGGTGCTCCCCATCCTGCATGACCAGGGCTGGTCCCCGGACAGCACTGAGTTCCTCTTTGTGGCCCCCATCCATGGCCGGGCCCAGGTCTGCCGGGCTGACCTGAAGCGCAAATACTTCACCGACCTCACCAAGGGCATGGAGCATCTGGACCCGGCCTGGTCGCCGGACGGCAATGACCTGCTCTACGTCGGGCGCGCCGAGTTCCTGGCCCGCTATCAGATCGACCTGGGCAGCGGCTGGCGCGATTTCAGCGTGGCTGAGCATCAGGCGCTCTTCCCGGCCTGGACAGCGGACCAGCGCAAGGTGGTCTTCATCAAGGGCAGCAAGCTCTACCGCATGGCCAGCAACGGCACCGGCCAGGAGGAGCTCACGGGCGGCGACATCGGCACCGGCGCCTTCAGGAGCCATACCAACCGGCTCCTGCATTTCCGCTGGTACAAGCCGGCCGACACCTGGCATGTGCTGGTGCGCCCCGCCAAGGGAGGGCCTGAGCGCGAGATCTACTCTGCCGATGCGGACCGCATCAGCGCCCCGCTCTGGTCGCCGGATTCGAAGCGCGTGGCCCTGCTCTTGAGCCTGAGCGGCGAGACCACCGTGGTCACGGTCGAGCGGGATGGCAGCTGGCCGGCCCGCCTCTTTTCCAGCCTGGCGCCAGTGGGAGCGCCCGCCTGGTCAAGGGATTCAGGCAAGGTGGCCTTCAAGGTCAGCAACGAGGAGACCGGCCATGACCAGCTCTGGGTTGGCCGCGCAGATGGCACAGAGCCAGGCTCTGTGTTCAGCGCCGAGGGCGAGCTCTTGCAATTCACCTGGTCCCCCAATTCGTCCTGCATCGCCATTGAGGAGAAGACCCGCTTCTGGCCGGTCTTTCGCGACCTCTATCATATCGGAGTGCTCAACCTGAACGAGGGCATCCTCCGCCAGCTGATGCCCTATAGCCTGCTCTCCCGCGGCCCGCAGTACAGCCCCAATGGGACACTGCTGGCCTTCGTGGGCTGGAAGACGCGCTGGATCGCCAGCAATCAGACCGCTTTATGGGTGGCCCGGGTCGAGTGAGCTTGGAATTGATCTGTGAAGAAGGGGGGCATTGGCCCCTCTTCTTCGTTTATGGGCATTTTCCCGCTGTTTTGGCTCTGGACCGGCTGCTCAATGAGGTTTTGGCGGCCCCGCTATTTTCCCTGGCGAAACAAATATCTTGACAGTTTTTAAGGTGTCGGATACCTTTGTCAGCCATTGTCCTGTTCTAGGCGGGAAGCCCATGTTCACCGTGTCTTTGCGGACCCTGGCCAAGAGCGGGGACTCTGAATCTCAGCTGCAGATCCCGTCTCAGGAGCTGGGCTTGAGCTGGGCTTTTCCTGAACAGCAGGTTTCTCTGCGCCTGCGCTTGGAGCAGATGGGAACGAGCATCTTGGCCCGAGGCCAGGTCGCGGCCAATGCGCGCTTGTCCTGCAGCCGCTGCTTGAAGGATTTTGACCTGCCTATAAAGGCTGATTTCGCCTTTCAGTTCGAGCCCGGCCAATCTGCGGAGGGCTTGGATGAAGGGGATGGCTGCATCGCCTTTGAGGGTGAAGACCTGCCGCTGGGAGAGCAGCTGAGGCAGGAGCTGGAATTGGGCCTGCCCTTCAGGCCCATCTGCCGCGAGGACTGCCTAGGCCTCTGCTTGGGCTGCGGCGCAGACCTCAACCAAGATCCCTGCACCTGCGGAGAGCAGAAAGCCCCTGGGCCATTCGCCGGCCTGGGGAAGATGATCACTGACCCCAAGACCAAGGGCAGCCAACCGCCCATTATATAGTAGGAGGACAATCACCATGGCCAATCCAAAGCGAAAGCATTCCGCGTCCCGCCGCGACAAGCGCCGGGCCAATTGGAAGCTCTCTGCTCCGGCCTCCAGCAATTGCCCGCAGTGCAAGCAGCCCAAGCTGCCGCACCATGTCTGCAGCAATTGCGGCTACTACGATGGCCGTGAGGTCATCGCGCAAGCCGAGAAGTAAGCCGGAGCGGCTGTGATCACGGTAGCTGTTGATGCCATGACCAGCGAGCGCGGCGTCCCCACGGTGCTGGCCGCCAGCGCGCTGGCCCTCAAGGAGATGGGCGATCTCTCGCTCATCCTGGTGGGCGACCCTGCCCAGCTAGAGCCTGCCATGGCGGCCCAAGCCGGCCTTGAGCGCGCCCGCCTGGAACCTGCCCGGCAGATCATCAGCATGGACGAGGAGCCCGGCTCAGCCTTCAAGGCCAAGCGGGACGCCTCGGTCTCTGTGGCCGCCCGCATGGTTAAGGAAGGTAAGGCCCAGGCCGCAGTCAGCCCCGGCAACACCGGCGCCAGCGTGGTCTCGGCCACGCTCACCCTGGGGCGCCTGCCCGGCATCCGCAGGCCAGGCATCGTCAGCCAGCTGCCCCAGAAGGGCGGCGCGTCCACGGCTGTGCTCGATGTGGGCGCGGTGGTCGATTGCCGGCCTGAGGACCTCTATCTCTTCGGCATCATGGGCAACCTCTATGCCCAGCAGGTGATGGGCAAGCCCAGCCCTCGGGTCGGCCTGCTCTCCATCGGCGAGGAGGACATCAAGGGTAACGAGCAGACCCTGGCCGCCTTCGCCATGCTCAAGAAGGCCCCCATCCAGTTCGTCGGCAATGTCGAGGGCTATGACATCTTCAATGGCCGCGTGGATGTGGTGGTCTGTGACGGCTTCGTGGGCAATGTGCTGCTCAAGACTGCCGAGGGCGTCTTTCGCCTGCTCATCAGCGAATTGAAATCCATCTACGCCGCCGGAAGCCCGCTGACCAAGGCGGGCGGCCTGCTCTCGAAGCCGGCCTTCCGCGAGCTGGCCTTGAGGGCCAATGCAGACGAGCATGGCGGCTCGTCCCTGCTGGGCGTGGGCGGCAACTTCATCATCGCCCATGGCTCGGCCAATCAGACCGCGCTAAAGAATGCCATCAGGCTGGCGCACCGATGCGCCGCCGACCGCCTGGTGGAGAAGATGGCTGAGCGCATCGCCCAGCAGAACGCGGAGGCCGCTGAATGAGCCCCACCAAGGCCCTGGCCAGCATCCTGGGCACCGGCTCCTATGTTCCCGAGCGCATCCTGGGGAACCTGGAGCTCGAGAAGATGGTCGAGACATCGGATGAGTGGATCCGCACCCGCTGTGGCATCCGCGAGCGCCGCATCGCCCGCCCGGATGAGGCCACCAGCGACATGGCCGCTGAGGCTGGCCGCCGGGCCTTGGCGAGCGCCGGGATCAAGCCCGAGGAGCTGGACGCCATCGTGATGGCCACCATCACCCCGGATGTGCCCTGGCCAGCCACCGCGGTCTATGTGCAGCAGAAGATCGGGGCGCCCCAGGCCTTCGCCTATGACATTTCCGCCGCGTGCTCAGGCCTCATCTATGCCATGGCCACTGCCACCGGCCTCATCAGCGCCGGGCTGGCGCGCAAAGTGCTCATCATAGGGGCGGAGAAGCTCTCAGCCATCACGGATTGGACCGACCGCAACACCTGTGTCCTCTTCGGCGATGGCGCTGGCGCCATGGTGCTGGGTCTGCCGGGCGAGGGGCATGACATCCTGAGCCTGCACCTGGGCGCTGATGGGTCGGCAGCCGGCCTGCTCTACATGCCCGCGGGAGGCACGATAAGGCCCGCCAGCCATGAGACCATCGACCAGCACCTGCACTTCCTGAAGATGGAGGGCAATGCGGTCTTCAAGTTCGCGGTGCGCGTCATGGAGGAGGCCTCGGAAGCCGCCATCCAGAAGGCCGGCCTGACCCACGCCGATGTGAGCCTCTTCGTGCCTCATCAGGCCAACATCCGCATCATCGAGGCGGCGGCCAAGCGCATCGAGGTGCCCATGGAGCGGGTCATGGTCAACCTGGACCGCTATGGCAACACCAGCGCTGCCACCATCGGCATCGCCCTGGATGAGGCCCAAAGGGAGGGCCGGCTCAAGAAGGGCGACCACGCCGTGCTGGTGGCCTTCGGCGGCGGTCTCACCTGGGCCAGCGCTGCGGTGCGCTGGTGAGGAGGGATCGGCGATGACCCTTGCCTATGTCTTCCCCGGCCAAGGCTCGCAGGCTGTGGGCATGGCCAAAGAGGCTGCTCACGCCTGCCCATCAGCCATGGCGCTCATCGACCGCGCCAATGAGGCGCTGGGCCGTGACCTCAAGAGCATTATGTTCGAGGGGCCAGAAGAGGCCCTCAAGGACACCACCAACACCCAGCCTGCCCTCTATGTGGCCAGCTTGGCGCTGTTGGAGTCGGCCAAGCCCTGGCTGCCCCGGCCCGCCCTGGTGGCCGGGCATAGCTTGGGCGAGTACAGCGCCTTGGCCGCCGCAGGCGTGTTCAGCTTTGAGGACGGCTTGAGGCTGGTTGACAGGCGCGCGCGCGCCATGGCCGAGCAGGGCAGGAGCAACCCCGGCACCATGGCCGCCATCCTGGGCCTGGAGGATGCTGTGGTGGCGGAAGCCTGCGCCGAAGCCAGCTCCCTGGCCAAGGTGGAGGTCGCCAACTACAATTGCCCTGGCCAGGTGGTCATCTCAGGCCTGGCTGAGGGCGTTGCCAAAGCCATGGGGATCTGCCAGGCCAAGGGCGCAGCCAAATGCATCCCCTTGGCCGTCTCGGGCCCCTTTCACAGCAGCTTCATGATCCCGGCTGGAGAGGCGCTCAAAGCAGGCTTCAGCCAGGCAGCCTGGCATAGGGCGCAGGTGCCGGTGGTGGCCAATGTGCTGGCTTCCCCCATCAGCGAGGTCGCTGCCATCCAAGACGCGCTGGTGCGCCAAGTGAGCCAGCCGGTGCGATGGACGGACTCGGTCAGGGCCATGCTGGCAGCCGGGGTGGAAAGCTTTGTCGAGATTGGCCCGGGGCGGGTCCTGAGCGGCCTCATAAGGAAGGCCGATCGGGCTGCCCTGCTCAGCAACATCGAGGACACAAAGTCCCTTGAGAAAGCCCGCGCCGCGCTGGCTCCGGGGGTTTGACCACCCACGCTTGAGAGGTGCCATGGATCTGAAGGGGAAAGTCGCTCTGGTCACCGGAGGGACGCAGGGGATCGGGCTGGCGGTGGCGCATCGCCTGGCCAAGGCCGGGGCTGACATCATCGTCAATGGCATCAATGATGAGGTCAGCGAAGCCGCCGCCCGCGAGCTCAAGGAGGCCCATGGCGTCGAGACCCTGGGGGTCACAGCCAACGTGGCTGATGGGGCCCAGGTCGAAGCGCTCTTCGACAAGGGCCTTGACAAGTTCAAGCACCTCGATATATTGGTGAATAATGCTGGCATCACGCGCGACGGGCTGGCCATGCGCATGACCGAGGCCGATTTCGATGCGGTGATCGCCGTGAACCTGAAGGGCACCTTCCTCTGCGCCAAGGCCGCCTGCAAGATCATGATGAAGGCGCGCTCTGGCAAGGTGGTGAACATCAGCAGCGTGGTTGGCATCAACGGCAACGCTGGCCAGGCCAATTACTCCGCCAGCAAGGCTGGGGTCATCGGCCTGACCAAGACCTTTGCCAAGGAATTCGCTTCGCGCAACATCCAGGTCAATGCGGTGGCGCCGGGCTTCATCCGCACACCCATGACCGAAAAGCTCAACGAGGAGCAGAAGGCCGCGCTCTTCGGTTCCATCCCCCTGGGGCGCTTCGGCGAGGCCCAGGACATCGCCGAAGCCATCTATTTCTTGGCTTCGCCGGCTTCTGACTACATCACTGGGCAGATCCTCCGCGTGGACGGCGGCCTGATGATGTAGCACAGCAAGGCGCATCAGCACTCAACCAGAGCAACCCCAATCATAAGGAGAACCCAGCGTGGCTATCGAAGACAAGGTCAAGGAGATCATCGTGGATCAGCTCGGCGTGGATGCGGAGCAGGTGACCCCCGAAGCTTCCTTCATCGACGACCTGGGCGCCGATTCGCTCGACACCGTTGAGCTGGTCATGGCCTTCGAGGAAGAGTTCAACATCGAGATCCCTGATGAGGAAGCCGAGAAGATCAAGAAGGTCGGCGACGCCATCGAGTACATCAAGAGCCACGCCAAGGAAGCCTGAGCGGCGCGGAGCCCGACTGAAGGCCAGCGAATGCGAAAGGCGACCCCTTTCGCATTCGCTGTTTTACACCCCCTAGGAGCGCCGATCATCATGAAACGCCGAGTGGTTATCACGGGTTTGGGTGCCATCAGCCCCTTGGGCAATGACGTCGAGAGCACCTGGCAGGCCTTGCTGGCGGGCAAGAGCGGCGCCGGCCCCATCACCCAGTTCGACGCCAGCGCCTTTGACACGCGCTTCGCCTGCGAGGTGAAGGGATTCGAGGTCGAGAAGTACATCGCCGACAAGAAGGAGGCCCGCCGCATGGACCCCTTCGTCCAGTTCGCCGTGGCTGCCACCCGCCAGGCGCTGGATGACTCGGCCCTGGACCTGGACAAGGAGGACCGCGAGCGCATCGGCGTGCTGGTGGGCTCGGGCATCGGAGGCCTCCGGGTCATCGAAGCCCAGCACAAGATCCTGCTAGAGAAGGGGCCTGGGCGGGTCAATCCCTTCCTCATCCCCATGCTCATCACCAACATGGCCCCTGGCCAGATCGCCATCCAATACGGGCTCAAGGGCCCCAACCTCTCCATCTCCACCGCCTGCGCCACCGGGAATCATTCCATCGGCGAGGCCATGAAGACCGTGGCGCGCGGCTACGCGGATGTGATGGTGGCTGGCGGCACCGAGAGCAGCATCACGCCGCTGGGCCTGGCCGGCTTCTGCTCGGCCAAGGCGCTCTCCAGCCGCAATGACGACCCGCAGGCTGCCAGCCGGCCCTGGGACAAGGACCGCGATGGCTTTGTGATGGGCGAGGGCTGCGGCATCCTCATCCTCGAGGAGCTCGAGCATGCCAAGGCGCGCGGCGCCCGCATCTACTGCGAGATCGTCGGCTACGGGCTCTCTGATGACGCCTACCACATGACCAGCCCCCCCTCGGACGGCGAAGGCGGCGCGCGCGCCATGGCCATGGCCCTCAAGGACGGCGGGCTGGCAGCCGACAAGGTGGATTACGTCAACGCACATGGCACCAGCACCGGCGTGGGCGACCCTGCCGAGACCCTGGGCATCAAGAAGGTCTTCGGCGCCTGGGCCAAGGGCGGGCTGTGGGTCAGCTCCACCAAGAGCATGACCGGCCACCTGCTGGGGGCCGCGGGAGGGGTTGAGAGCGTGGTCTCGGCCAAGACCATCCAGACCGGCTTGGTCCATCCCACCATCAACCTGCACAACCCCGATGAGGGCTGCGACCTGGACTATGTGCCCCTCAAGGGCCGCGAGCGAAAGGTCAAGGTGGTGCTCTCCAACAGCTTCGGGTTCGGCGGGCACAATGCCTCGCTGCTGTTTAAGGCCTTCGAAGCGTGAGCCAGACCCCGTCAGAGGGGCTGGCATCCAGGCAGAAGCTCATCCTCGCCCGGCTGCAGGGCCTTGGGCTCAAGGCGCGCCAGCCTGAGCTCTATCTGCAGGCCTTCACCCATTCGAGCGTGGTCAATGAATGGGCGCCTGGCAGCCTGGTGAGCAACGAGCGCCTAGAATACCTGGGCGATGCCATGCTAGGGGCTGCGGCTGCAGAGCACCTCTATCGACGCCATGCCGGGATGTCTGAGGGTCAGCTGTCCAAGCGCAAGGCAGCTCTGGTGGCCGAGGCTTCCTTGGCCCAATGGTTCCTTGAGCTGGACCTGGCGCCCCTGCTGCTCTTGAGCAAAGGGGAAGAGAAGGGCGGCGGCCGCGCGAGGCCCGCTCTCTGCGCTGATGCCCTGGAAGCTTTCTTGGGCGCCCTGTACCTGGACCAGGGCTTCAGCACCTTGGTCCGCTTTTTGGAACCGCTCTTTGATTCCAGCGAGACTCCGCTCGCAGAAACAGACCCGAAATCCAAGCTGCAAGAACACCTTCAGCGTAGAGATTTGTTGAAGCCGAGCTATATCGTCGAGACCAGCTCTGGACCAGACCATGCTCGATGCTTCTCAGTCGCGGTGTTCAGCGGCAAGGAGCTTCTTGGCCATGGGCAGGGCTTGAACAAGCGCTCCGCTGAGAAGCAGGCTGCTGCTGATGCCCTCAGCCGGCTCGAGAAGCAGGGAAGCTAGGGAAAAGCAGGGCTTGCGATAGTGAAAAAACTCACAAGGTGGCCCATGACAGATCCTGTGCTCGATGATGCGGTCCTTACCACCCAGCTGGACAAGGTGGTGGCTTGGGGCAGGAAATACTCGCTCTTCAACTATCCCTTCGTCACTGCCTGCTGCGGCATGGAATTCATGGCCTCGTCGGCGTCCCACTATGACACTGACCGCTTCGGGGCCATCTTCCCGCGCTTCTCGCCGCGCCAGAGCGACCTTTTGATGGTGGTGGGCACCATCAACCACAAGTTGGCGCCTGCCCTCAAGCGAGTCTATGACCAGATGTGCGAGCCAAAGTGGGTGGTGGCTTTCGGGGTCTGCGCCACCTCTGGCGGCTTCTATCAGAACTACGCCACGGTCCCAGGCATCGACACCATCATCCCGGTGGACATGTACATCCCAGGCTGCCCCCCCCGTCCTGAGACCATCATCGACGCGCTGGTCAAGCTGCAGGCCCGGATCCAGGGCCTGCGCCAATCCCTGGTATGACCGCATGAGCGAGAGCGCACTCTATCAGCGACTGGCCGAGAGCCTGGGCCTGCAAGGCCTCCAAGAGGAGGACCTTGGCACGGTCAAGGCCCTGGTGGTCCCGGCGGCATCCTGGTCTGCGGCGGCCCAATGGCTGCAGCAGCAGGGCTTTGCCATGCTCGTCGAGCTTGGCGCAGCTGACTACTCCAAGCACCCGCTTCCCCATCCTGGCCGCTTTGCCGTGGCAGCCCACCTGATGGCCCTGCCCGGATTTGAGCGCGCCTGCCTCAAGGCCTACCTGCCGGCCGAATCGCCGGCGCTCTCGAGTTTATGCGGCCTCTTTGCTGCCGCCAATTGGTACGAGCGCGAGGCCTGGGACATGTTCGGCATCGATTTCAAGGGACATCCCGAGCTGAAGCGCATTCTCATGTATGAGGGCTTCGAGGGCCATCCCCTGCGCAAGGATTACCCGCTGGGCCGCATGCAGCCGCTCATCCCCATGCGCGAGGCCGTGGATTACGAGCTGGTGCGCCAAGCCGCGCGCCGCGCTGAGGGGGGCGCCTGATGTCCATGCACATCGAGCAGAAGCTGCCCTCCTACCGCAGCGAGTCGAAGGCCATGGGCCTGGACCCCATGGTCATCAACCTTGGGCCCTCGCATCCGGCCATGCATGGCACCATCCGAATAAAGGCCCATCTGGAGGGCGAGACCATCGTCTTCGCCGATGTGGAGATGGGATATCTTCACCGCGGCTTCGAGAAGACCGCTGAGGCAAAGACCTGGAACCAGGTGGTGCCCTACACCGACCGGCTCAACTATGTGAGCCCCATCATCAACAACGTGGGCTATGCCCTGGCTGTGGAGAAGCTCATCGGCATCCAGGTGCCGGAGCGCGGCCAGTATGTTCGGCTGATCATGAGCGAGATCAGCCGCATCACCGACCACCTCACCTGCATCGGCGCCTCGGCCATGGAGCTGGGGGCCTTCACTGCCTTCCTCTACTTCATCAAGTCCCGCGAATACTTCTGGCAGCTGATCGAAGAGGTGACGGGCGCTCGGCTGACCATCAGCTACACGCGGGTGGGCGGCATCACCAGCGACCTGACCCCTGACTTCAAGGAGCGCTTCGCCTTCTGCGCCGCTGAGCTGGAGAAGGCCATGGCGGAGGTGGACGGCCTTCTCTCGCGAAACCGCATCTTCCTGGACCGAATGGACGGGGTGGGCGTGATGGACCGGGAGCGCAGCATCTCCTATGGGTTCACGGGGCCGCTGCTGCGCGCCGCGGGCGTGCCCTATGACGTCCGCAAGGCCTTCCCCTACCTGGTCTATGACCGGCTGCAGTTCGAGGTGCCCACCGGCAGCAAGGGCGACAACCTTGACCGCTACCATGTGCGCATGGAAGAGATGCGGCAGAGCCTGTCCATGGTCCGCCAGGCCCTGCAGCAGATGCCCGAAGGTCCCGTGAATGTGGCCGACCCCCGCTATGTGCTGCCCGAGAAGAAGGAAGTCTACGGCAACATCGAAGCCCTGATGAACCACTTCAAGCTGCTCATGCCCGGGCATGGCATACGCCCTCCCCAGGGGGAGGTCTACTTCCCGGTCGAGGGCGGCAACGGCGAGCTGGGCTTCTGGGTCATCAGCGACGGCAGCGACCGCCCCTACCGGGTGCGGGTGCGGCCGCCCTGCTTCCCCTTGATGGCCGGGGTGGAGGAGATGATCTTGGGCGAGCAGGTGGCGGACTTGATCCCCATCTTCGGCGCCATCAACATGATCGCCGGGGAGCTAGACCGATGACGCAGCTAGACGCCGCCATGAAGAGCCGCTTCGACCAGGTGCGGGCCCTCTATCCCGAGGCCCAGGCTGCGGTGATCCCGCTGCTGCACCTGATGCAGGAGTCCACCGGCAAGGCCGACCTGGATGCCCAGCGCGCGGTCTCTGAGTACCTGGGCGTCCCCTTGGTGAAAGTGCATGAGGTGGTGAGCTTCTACACCCTGTTCGATGAGAAGCCGCGCGGGCGCCACCACATCATGGTCTGCAAGACCCTGAGCTGCGCCCTGCGGGGCTCGCAGCCGGTCTTTGACGCCCTGGTGAGGGAGCTGGGCATCCAACCCGGCCAGGTCACCGCCGATGGCGCCTTCAGCATTGAGGCCGTGGAATGCCTGGGCGCCTGCGACATGGGCGCGGCCATACAGGTGGGGGACCGGCTGCACGGCCAGATGGACGAGGAGAAGACCCTGCGCCTGCTCAAGGAGCTCAAGGACCGGGGGGGCCGCTCATGAGCCCGCTCTTGCTCACGCGCAACTTCGGCGACGCTCAGGCCCTGAGCCTGGAGGGCTATGAGGCCAAGGGAGGCTACCAGGCCCTGCGCAAGGCGCTGGCCATGGACCCTGCGGCCCTGGTCGAGGAGGTCAAGCGGGCGGGCCTGCGCGGCCGCGGAGGCGCGGGCTTCTCCACTGGCACCAAATGGGGCTTCTTGCCCAAGGAAGACGGCCTGCCGCGCTACCTGGTGGTGAATGCCGATGAGGGCGAGCCTGGCACCTTCAAGGACCGGCCGCTCATGGAGCAGGACCCGCACCAGCTGCTGGAAGGCATCATCATCGCGAGCTTCGCCCTGCGCGCCAGCCGGGCCTATGTCTACATCCGCGGCGAGTTCCGACAGAGCATCGCCCGCATGGATGAGGCCATCCGCCAGGCCCGCGCCAAGGGCTACCTGGGGGCCAAGGTGATGGGCAGCGCCTTCAGCCTGGAGGTCAGCACCCATCCGGGCGCCGGCGCCTACATCTGCGGCGAGGAGACGGCGCTGCTCGAGTCGCTGGAGGGCCACAAGGGGCAGCCGCGCCTTAAGCCGCCCTTCCCGGCGCAGCGCGGGCTCTTCGGCCGGCCCACCATCATCAACAATGTCGAGACCCTCTGCTGCGTGCCGCACATCGTCGGCATGGGTGCCGAAGCCTGGGCAGCCCTGGGCGTCGAGAAGAATGGCGGCACCAAGATGTATTGCGTCAGCGGCCAGGTGGCCAAGCCCGGCGTCTTCGAGCTATGGCATGGCACCACCCTGCGCGCGCTCATCCAGGAGCAGGCCGGCGGCCCCCTGCCCGGCCGGCGCATCAAGGCGGTCATCCCGGGCGGCTCGAGCTCGCCAGTGCTGACCGCGGATGAGATCGATGTGCGCATGGACTTTGACAGCCTGATGAAGGCAGGCAGCATGCTGGGCTCAGCGGCGGTGATCGTGATGGATGACAGCACCAGCCTGGTGCGCGCCCTGCACAACCTGACCGCCTTCTACAGCCACGAGAGCTGCGGCCAATGCACGCCCTGCCGGGAGGGCACAGCCTGGCTTCACAAGATCCTCACCAAGATCGTCAATGGCCAGGGGGCCATCGCCGACCTGGACCGCATGAACAGCATCTGCGAGGCCATGGTGGGCAAGACCATCTGCGTGCTGGCGGATGCCTGCGCCTTCCCGGTGCAGTCCTTCACCCGCAAGTTCCGCCCTGAGTTCGAGGAGTACATCAAGAGCGGCAAGCGCTGGTCGCTGACCGGCTGGCGCGAGGAGTCGCCTGCACCGGGCTTTGGGGGAGGCCACTGATGCCAGCCATCACCATCAACGGCAAGCCGCTGGAGGTGCCGGCTGGCACCAACCTCATCGAAGCCGCACTCTTGGCGGGCGCGGACGTGCCGCATTTCTGCTACCACCCCGGGCTGTCGGTGTCTGGCAATTGCCGCATGTGCCTGGTGGAGATCGCCGGCAACCCGAAGCTGCAGATCGCCTGCAACACTCCGGTGGCCGAGGGCCAGGCGGTGCTCACAGAGAGCCCCAAGGTCAAGGCTGCGCGGGCCGGGGTCATGGAATTCCTGCTGCTGAACCACCCCATAGACTGCCCGGTCTGCGACTGCGCTGGCGAATGCTTCTTGCAGGACTATTACATGCAGCATGACAAGGCTGCATCGAGGCTGGAGGAGCCCAAGAACAAGAAGCGCAAGGCTCAGGACATCGGGCCGCATGTGATGCTGGACACCGAGCGCTGCGTGCTCTGCTCCCGCTGCGTGCGCTTCACTGACGAGGTGAGCAAGACCCATGAGCTGGGCATCTTCGGGCGCGGCTCGCGCGAAGAGGTGGGCCTGGTGGAGGGCACCCGGCTGGAGAATGCCTACTCGGGCAACGTGGTGGACCTCTGCCCCGTGGGCGCGCTGACCGACAAGAATTTCCGCTTCAAGAGCCGGCCATGGTTCCTTGAGGAGACCGAGACCATCTGCACCGGCTGTAGCCAGGGCTGCAACATGGTGCTCGACATCAACCCGCATGCCTTCAACAAGGTGGGGGCCGGCCGCGCCTACCGCAGCTATCCGCGCTTCAACGCGGCGGTCAATGGGCACTGGATGTGCGATGAGGGCCGCTACCGCTTCCCGCTCATCGATGAGGGCCGGCTCTCTGAGCCTCAGGTGACCGGGCTTCTCGCCACCCCTGAGCGCGCGGTCATGGCGCTGGCTGAGTCCCTCAAGGCTCTGGGCGCCCCGCTCTCCATCCTGCTCTCGCCGGGCCTGAGCCTTGAAGAGCTGGCGGCCTGGCATTGGCTCTCCCTCAAGCTGGGCGCCAGCGCCATCCTGGCCAGCGAGCTGGTGCCGCAGGGCAAGGGCGATGGCTTCCTCATCCAGGCTGAGCGCAGCCCCAATCGCAAGGGCGGGCTGCTGCTGGGCCTGGCGGAGAAGGGCGCCCGCGATGCGGTGTCCCAGGCCCGCGCGGGCAAGGGCCGCCTGCTGGCAGTCTCGGCGGGCGACTTGGAGCCGGCGCTCGAAGGAGCCTTACTGGGCCTGCTCTCCACCCATTCAAGCCCCGCCTGCTCGGCAGCCCAAGTGGCCCTGCCCCTGGCAGTGTGGGCTGAGCAGGATGGGGTCTTCGTCAACCGCATGGGGCTGGCCCAGCGGGCCAAGCAGGCCCTGGCTCCCCTGGGATCGGCGCTGCCGGCCTGGGATTGGGCCTGGCGCTTGGCCAAGCAGATGGGGTTCGAGGCCTGCTATGCCAGCCAGTCATCGGCCATCTTTGAGGCCATGGGCGCCGATCACCCAGCCCTGGCAGGCCTCAGCCATCAAACCCTGGGCGCCCAGGGCGCTCTGGTCAGGGAGGGGAAGTGATGCAGGCATTCGGCATCGCCATCGAGCCATGGATGCTGCAGGCTGCGGCTCTGCTGGCCAAATGCATGCTGGTCTTCACCATCATCATGACCGGCGGGGCGCTGCTCTCCTGGGTCGAGCGCAAGCAGAGCGCCCTCATTCAGGACCGCATCGGCGCCAACCGCGCGGACATCACCATCCTGGGCCGCAAGATCACCGCCAAGGGCCTGGTGTTCATGCTCACCGACGGCATCAAGGGCATCACCAAGGAAGACTACATCCCGCCCAAGGTCAGCGCCTTTTTGCACACCCTGGCCCCCTTCATCGTCAGCTTCTGCGCAGCGGCGGCCTTCGTGGTGCTGCCCTTCGGCGGCAGCGTGGAGCTTCCCTGGATCGGCCATGTGGACCTCTGCATCGCACCCTCGGAGGTGGGGCTGCTGCTGGCCTTCGCCATCCTCTCCATGGGCGTGTATGGGGTGGTGCTGGCCGGCATCGTCAGCAACAACAAGTTCGCCACCCTGGGGGCCCTGCGCGGCACCGCCCAGCTGATCAGCTACGAGGTCACCCTGGGCCTGACCCTGATGGGCAGCCTGATGCTCTACCACAGCTTGGACCTCTCGGCCATCGTGGCGCGCCAGGGCCACATGCTGCGGATCTTCGGCCATGCGCTCCCTGTCCCAGCCTGGGGCGTGTTCATGCAGCCGCTTGGCTTCCTGCTCTTCCTTGCCGCCACGGTGGTGGAGAACAAGCGCATCCCCTTCGACCTGCCCGAGGGCGAGAGCGAGATCATCGGCTACTTCCTCGAGTACTCCGGCATGAAGGCCCTCATCTTCATGATGTCCGAGTACATCGAATCCATCTTCTTCAGCTGGCTGGTGGTCATCCTCTTCTTCGGCGGCTGGCAGCTGCCGGGCCTGCACATGGAGCAGGCAGGCCAGAGCGGCTTCTTCTTCTTTGGCCAGCTGGCGCTGGGCCTCCCCTTCTGGGGCGCGGTGGCGGTGGCCGCAGCCGGCTTCGCGGCGAAGGTGGGATTCTTCATCTGGCTCTTCATGCAGGTGCGCTGGACCCTGCCCCGCTTCCGCTATGACCAGCTCATGCACCTCGGCTGGAAGATCATGCTGCCCTTGTCCTTGGCCAACCTGGCGCTGACAGCGCTGCTGGCCTACTCCCTGAAGCCCTGAGGCGTCCGTGAAGAGCCAGCGCCGCGAGATGAGCCTGTTGGAGCGGGTCTACTACCCCGAGATCGTCAAGGGGCTGTGGATCACGTCCCGGCATTTCTTCAAGAACCTGGCCTTGCACAGCCTGCATGCCCTGGGCCTGGCACGGGGCCATGCGGCCATGGTGACCATCGAGTACCCGGATGTGCGGCGCCCTTCGCCGGCCGCCTCGCGCACCCGCCACCGCCTCACCCGCCGCGCCGATGGGACGCCCAAGTGCGTGGCCTGCATGATGTGCGCCACCGCCTGCCCCTCTGACTGCATCTACATCGTGGCCGGCGAGCATCCAGACCCGGCCATTGAGAAGTATCCGGTGCGCTTCGACATCGACATGTCCAAGTGCGTCTTCTGCGGCTTCTGCGTGGAAGCCTGCCCCAAGGACGCCATCCGCATGGACACCGGCATCGTCGAGCTGGCATGGCATGACCGGCGCGCGCTCATCTTCGACATCAATTATCTCATGCGAGAGGATGTCGCCATCCCCGCCGGCGACACCCCAGCCGCCTTCAAACTCACCCAGTTGGTGCGCTGATGCCCACTTCCATCGCCCTGCTGCTCTTCTTCGCCATCGCGGCCGGCAACTTCGCTGGCATGATCGCCCTCTCCGCGCTGGTGGGACCCAAGCGGCCCAACCTGGTCAAGGACGAGCCCTTCGAATGCGGCAGCATACCCTTGGCCCCCCAGCCCGGCCGCCTGCATGTGCGCTTCTACCGCCTGGCCATGCTCTTCATCGTCTTCGACATCGAGACAGTCCTGCTCTATCCCTGGGCGGTCATCGCCCGGCCGGAGCTGGGTCGGCTCGGGCTGGCGGAGATGGGCCTCTTCGTGCTGGTGCTAGCCATTGGCCTGGCTTATGTATGGAAAAGAGGAGGGCTGGAATGGGACTGACCCTGGCACTCGGCATATTCTTCGGGGCGCTCGCCCTGGCCAGCGCTCTGGCTGTGGTGGCCACCCGCCACGCCATCCATTCAGCGCTGTGGTTCATCACCCACCTGCTCTGCCTGGCCTGCATCTATGGCCTGCTCAATGCGCCCTTGCTGGCTGTGCTGCAGGTGATGGTCTATTCCGGGGCGGTGATGATGCTCTTCCTCTTCGCCATCATGATCCTGGATGCCTCGGTGCTGCCGGCCTTGCCGCGCGGCAAGGGGGCCCTGCAAGCCCTGGGCGGGGTGCTGGTGGCTCTCTGCCTCCTGGCGCCCGGGCTTGCCTGGCTGCAGCTGGAGGGCCGTGGCATGAGCCAGGCGCTGCCCGAAGCCAGCGCTGACGGCAGCACCGCGGCGGTGGCCCGCGTCCTCTTCGGCAGCTACCTCTACCCCTTCGAGCTTGTCTCGGTGCTGCTGCTGGTGGCCTTGATCGGCGTGATGGTGCTTGCCTCGCGCAAGCTTGACAGCGCGGAGTCGCGGCCATGAGCCTCGCCTTCGTGCTGCTCCTCTCCTTGCTCATCTTCTGCACCGGCGTGGCCGGGGTCCTCATCCGCCGCGACCCCATCGTGCTCTTCATCTGCATCGAGATGATGTTCAATGCTGCGAACCTGGCCTTTGTGGGCATCGCCCGCGCCACCGGGCTGGTCGAGGCCCAAGCCATCGCCTTTCTGGTGATCGCCGTGGCTGCCGCCGAGGTGGCGGTGGGGTTGGCCATCATCATCGCCATCTTCCGCAGCCAGCATGATGCCGACGTGGACCATGTCTCCAGCCTCAAAGGCTGACTTAAGCCCTCACCGGAGCAGGCCGTGAACCTGAACACCCTCATCCTCTGCATCCCGCTCTTGCCCCTGCTGGGGGCGCTGGCCCTGCGCCTGCTGGGCGCCAAGCTGGGAAAGGCTGCGGTCGGCGCGACAGCCATTGCCACCGTGGCGATCGGCTTCATCCTCAGCCTGGCCGCCTTTAGGGGGCTCTCTGGCCTGGATCCTGCCGCGCGCCACCTTACGGCCAGCTTCTTCACCTGGGCGCCGGGCCTGGGCGGCGGCATTGGGCTGGACCTGCTGCTGGACCCGCTCTCGGCGGTGATGATCCTGGTGGTCACCGGCGTTGGCTCACTCATCCACCTCTACAGCACCGCCTACATGAATGAGGAGAGCGCCGAGGAGTATGCGCGCTACTTCTCCTACCTCAACTTCTTCATCTTCAGCATGCTCATCCTGGTGCTCTCCGCCAACTTTCTGGTGCTCTTCGCAGGCTGGGAGCTGGTGGGCCTCTCCAGCTACCTGCTCATCGGCTTCTTCCGCACCAAGGCCTCGGCTGCGGATGCCGGCAAGAAGGCCTTCATCGTCAACCGCGTGGGCGACCTGGGCTTTCTGATGGGCCTGCTGGCCATCTTGTCGCTCTTTGGGACCCTGGATTACGCCAAGGTGCTCCCGCAGGCTCCCTCGGTGCTGGCGGGCAGGGAAGGGCTGGCCACCCTCATCGCCCTGGCCCTCTTCCTGGGAGCCATGGGCAAATCCGCCCAGGTGCCGCTGCATGTCTGGCTGCCGGACGCCATGGAGGGCCCCACCCCTGTCTCAGCCCTCATCCATGCCGCAACCATGGTCACCGCAGGGGTGTTCATGGTTGCCCGCTGCCATGCGCTCTTTGAGCTCTCGGGCACCGCCATGGCAGTGGTGGCCTGGGTGGGCGCCTTCACCGCGATCTTCGCCGCCAGCATCGGCTTGGTGCAGAATGACATCAAGAGGGTGATGGCCTATTCCACGCTCTCTCAGCTGGGCTACATGATGCTGGGCGTGGGCGTGGGCGCCTACACGGCCGGCTTCTTCCATCTCTTCACGCATGCCTTCTTCAAGGCCCTGCTCTTCTTGGGCTGCGGCAGCGTCATGCACGCCCTGCACGGCGAGCTGGACCTGACGCGCATGGGCGGCCTGAGGGCCAAGCTGCCGGTGACCTTTTGGACCTTCTTGGTGGGCGCGCTCTGCCTGGTCGGCTTCCCGCTGACCTCGGGATTCTTCAGCAAGGACGAGATCCTGTGGGAGGCCCTCGCCTCACCCCACGGCTCGGCAGCCCTGTGGGCCATCGGCGCCCTCACCTCGCTGCTCACCGCCGTGTATGTCTCGCGCCTGGTCTTCAAGGTCTTCTTTGGCGCGCCGCGCGACAAGCACCTCTTTGACCATGCCCATGAGAGCGGCTGGGCCATGGCCCTGCCCCTGGTGGTGCTGGCTGTGCTAGCCCTGGCCGCTGGCGGCTTGGGCTTGCCGCATGCCATGAGCAGCCACCAGCCCTTTGCAGAGTGGCTGGCCCCGGTCTTCAGCGACCTGCATGCGGCTGAGCCGCAAGGCCTCTCCCAGAGCCTGCCCTGGCTCTTGATGGGGCTCTACACCCTGGGCATCCTGCTCGGCGCCGGCTTCTGCTGGTGGCTCTTCATCGCTGCCCCCGGGCTCAGCGACCGGCTCTATTCCTACCGGCCGGTGGCCGCTCTGCACCGCGTGCTTTGGAACAAGTACTGGGTGGATGAGGCCTATCAGGCCGTGCTGGTGGACGGCCCGCTGGCCGCCTTCCGCTGGGTTTGGCGCTGGTTCGACCAGGGCATGGTGGATGGCCTGGTCAACCTGGCAGGCTTCAGCGCGCAGGCTGGAGGCGCCACCCTGCGCCTCCTTCAGACCGGCTACCTCCGCTTCTATCTGGCCATGATGGCCCTGGGCGCCGCCCTGTGGCTGGCCCTGGTCTTCCGCCTGCTCTAAGGCCAACAATGCCCTTGCTCTCCATCCTCATCTGGAGCCCCTTGGCGATGGCGGCTCTGCTGGCAGCCCTGCCGCGGAGCAAGCCGGGACTGCTCCGCGCCGGCGCCCTGCTGGCCACCCTGCTAAGCCTAGGACTGGCCGTGCTGGTCGCCTGCGCCTTCGAGGGCGGGCGGCACGGCATGCAGATGGCCGAAGCCCTGGATTGGGTGCCGTCCTGGGGCATCCGCTACAGCCTGGGCGTGGACGGCGTCAGCCTGCTGCTCATCCTGCTCAACGCCTTCCTCTTCCCGGCCGCCATCCTGGTCTCCTGGAAGTCCATCCAGGAGAACCTCAAGGAGTTCCTCATCCTGCTGCTGGGCCTGGAGAGCGCGCTCTATGGTGTGTTCCTGGCGCGCGACGTCTTCCTCTTCTACCTCTTCTGGGAAGCCACCCTCATCCCCATGTACTTCTTGATCGGCGTATGGGGCGGCGAGCGCCGGGTCTATGCCACGCTCAAGTTCGTGCTCTACACCTTGAGCGGCTCGCTGATCATGCTGGCCGCCATCCTGTGGATGGCCTTCAGGGCTGGCCGCGGGCAGGGGACCGACTTCTCGCTGGCGGCCTGGCAGGGGCTGGCCTTGGCGCCCAAGGAGCAGGCTTGGCTCTATGGCGCCTTCTTCATCGCCTTCGCCATCAAGGTGCCGCTCTTCCCCTTCCATACCTGGCTGCCCGATGCCCACGTCGAGGCGCCCACCGCAGGCTCGGTGCTGCTGGCTGGCGTGCTCCTCAAGATGGGCAGCTATGGCCTCTGGCGATTCAACCAGACCCTCTTCCCGGCCGCAGCCATGCAATTCCGGCCGCTGCTGGTGGCGCTGGCGCTCATCGGCCTCATCTATGGGGCCTGCATGGTGCTGGTGCAGACGGACTTCAAGAAGATGGTGGCCTACTCCTCGGTGTCGCACATGGGCGCCTGCATCCTGGGCCTGGCCAGCTATGACCTGCAAGGGCAGAGCGGCGCCGTGCTCACCATGATCAACCACGGCATCAGCACGGGTGCCCTGTTCATGGTGGTGGGCATGTTCTATGAGCGCACCCATACCCGCGACCTCTCCCAGTATGGCGGCGCAGCTGCTCGCATGCCCATGATGGCCCTGCTCTTCACGCCAGTGGCCCTTTCGAGCATGGGCGTTCCCGGCACCAACGGCTTTGTCAACGAGTTCCTGGTGATGGTGGGCGCCTGGCGCATCTCTCCCTGGGTGGCGCTGGCGGCGGCCACCAGCCTGGTGCTGGGCGCCTCTTACATGCTGCGCATGCTGCAGAAGACGCTGCTCGGCCCACTGGGCTCGGCCATGAGCCATCTGCATGACCTGGACCTTCGCGAGACGATCCTGCTGGCGGTCTTTGTCATCGCCATCCTGGCCATCGGCATCTGGCCCAAGCCCCTGTTGGATGTGATGGCGCCGGCGCTGAAGGATTCCCTGGCCCATTTCCCCCTTTCCTGAGCAGGCCGCCCCTATGACCCCCAGCTTCGGCAACCTGACTGCGCTCCTGCCTGACCTGGCCCTGCTGGCCGGCGCCCTGCTGGCGCTGGGCGTGGACCTCTTCGGCTCGCACAAGAAGCCCTGGGCCCGCCCTGTGGCCATGGCCAGCCTGGTGCTGGCCATGGCCCTGCTTCTCCTGCAGCCCTGCTCGGGCTCGGCGGACCCCTTCCCGGGCTTCCTCTGCGCCGACCCGCTGGCGATGCTCGCCAAGTTCATGCTGCTGACCATCGCCCTGCTGGCGCTGGGCATCGGCTGGGAGGCTGCCCTCGGCCTGGGCTTGGACCATCCCGAGTATTACAGCCTCATCCTCATCGCCACTTACGGCATGATGTCGTTGGCTGGTTCCACGCACCTTGTCAGCGCCTTCATCAGCCTGGAGGTCTTCTCGCTGGCCATGTACATCTTGGCGGGCTTCAACCGCAGGGCGCCCGGGAACCGCGAAGCGGCTCTCAAGTACTTCCTCACCGGCGCCTTTGCCGCGGCCTTCTACCTCTTCGGCGCTGCCCTGCTCTTCACCAGCGCCCGCTCGGGCGGCTTCGCGGCCCTGGCGCAGGCATGGCATGGCAGCGCAGGCCTGGCGATGCCTCTCACCTATTTGGGCGGCCTGGCCCTGGTGTGCCTGGCCTTCTGCTTCAAGATCGGCCTGGTGCCCTTCCATGCCTGGGTGCCAGACGCCTACCAGGGCGCGCCCACCCCGGTCTCCGCCTTCCTCTCGGCCGGCGCCAAGGTGGCGGGCTTGGTGGTGCTGCTGCGCCTGATCATCCCGCTGCTGCCCCTCTTTGGCGCAGAGGCGGCTTCGCTGGCGCCCTCATGGCAGCCCATGGCGCTGGCCCTGGCCCTGATGGCGGCTGCCAGCATGACCTTTGCCAACCTGGCGGCCCTGCGCCAGACCGACCTCAAGCGCATGCTGGCCTATTCGAGCATCTCGCACAGCGGCTATGCCATGCTGGGCCTGGTGGCTGGCACAGCCCAGGGAGCCGGGGCCCTGCTCATCTATGTGCTGGTGTATGCCCTGATGAATTTCGCGGCCTTCGGCCTGGTGCTGGCCGTGGAGCGCGGGCTGGGCGGCCGCTCAGCCAGCTTCGACGACTTGAATGGGCTGGGCTTCAAGGCCCCGATCTTCGGCCTGCTCTTCGGCGTGGCGGCCTTCTCGCTGGCGGGCTTGCCTCCCACAGCGGGGTTCACCGCCAAATTCGCCCTGCTCAAGGCTCTCTTGCAGTCAGGGCATCTGCCCTTGGTGCTGGTGGCCGTGGCCAACAGCGTGGTGGGCGCAGCCTATTACCTGCGCCTCCTGGTGCATCTCTACATGAAGCCCTCCCCCACCGGCGGGCCTGCCCTGCAGTTTGGCGGCGTGCCTGCCTTTGTAGTTGTCATCGCCGCATTATCGCTTATACTAGGGGGCCTTTTCCCCCAGGCGTTGACGGACCTCACCACCCTGGCCGGCGGCATTCTGTTCCGCTGACCCGGTCCGCACGCGGCCACCTTATCGTCCAAGGGCTCCGACCGTGCTCCTTAAGAAAATCGAGATCCAAGGCTTCAAATCCTTTGTCGACCCCACTGAGCTGAGCTTCGAGCCGGGAATCTCTGCCATCGTAGGCCCCAACGGCTGCGGCAAGAGCAATGTCTCTGATTCCATCCGCTGGGTGCTGGGCGAGCAGAGCGCCAAAGCCCTGCGCGGCGCCAAGATGGAAGATGTCATCTTCAATGGCACCGAGAGCCGCAAGCCTTCGGGCATGGCTGAGGTGTCGCTCACCATCGGCAACGAGGACCATGCCCTAGCGACCGATTTCTCCGAGGTGACGGTCACCCGCCGCAGCTACCGGTCTGGGGAGAGCGAGTACCTGCTCAACCGCGCCCCTTGCCGCCTCAAGGACATCCACGCCATCTTCGCCGACACCGGCGTGGGGACAGACGGCTATTCCCTGCTCGAGCAGGGCAAGATGGACCTGATCCTCTCCAGCAAGCCCGCCGACCGCCGCGCCGTCTTTGAGGAGGCCGCCGGCATCACCAAGTACAAGTCACAGCGCGATGAGGCCCTGCGCAAGCTCGAGAGCACCGAGCAGAACCTGCTGCGCCTCAATGACATCATCAGCGAGGTGCGCCGCCAGATCAATTCGCTGGAGCGCCAGGCGCGCAAGGCCGAGAAGTACAACACCATGAAGGTCGAGCTGGACGCGCTGGAGAGCCGCCTGCTGCTGGATGACTACCGCCAAACCGGGCAGCGCCTTGAGGAGCTGGCCCGCGAGATCCAGTCCGCTCGCGACCAGGCCAGCGGCCTTGAGGCCAGCGTTCGCGAGCGCGAGGGCGAGGCCAGCCAGGTGCACTTGAGCCTGGTGCAGGATGAGGAATCGCTGAGCGCGGCCCAGGGCCGCGTGCATGCTGTCGAGACTGAGATGGCCCAGAAGGAAGGGGACATCCAGGTCTTCCGCGCCCGCATCGGCGGGCACCAGGAGATGGCGGCCCGCGCCGGGGCGGAGAGCGCCGAGCAGCTGCAGAAGGCAGAGGCCGCCCAAGCCGGTTGGCTGCACTCACAGGCGGAAGCAGACCGCGTGCAGGGCGAGCTGTCGGCCCTTGAAAAGGATCTTGCCGCCGACGAGGCCGCCCTGCAGGCAGCCGCCGCAGAGCGCGGGCGCCAGGGAGAGCAGGCCCAGAAGCTTCAGCAGGGGCTGATCGACGCCATCAACCAGCGCGCGCTCCTGCGCGGCGAGAGCGACACCTTGAAGGGCAAGCTGGTGCTGCTGGACCAGCGCGCTGCCCAGGTGCGCCAGGAGCTGTTGGCGGCCCAAGAGAGCCTGCAGCATGCCATCGACCGGCTTGAAGAGGCCATGCGCCTCTCTGGCGGCAAGCAAGAGGAGCTGAAGAGCATCGAAGGGAGCCTGGGAGGCCTGTATCAGCGCCGCCAGGTGCTCGAGGAGGCAGCTTCGCGCCTGGATGAGACCATCAGCACCACCGGCATGACCCTGTCTTCGCTGCGCTCGCGGCTCTCGGTGCTGGATGAGCTCTCGCGGGCCCTGACCGGCTATGAGGCTGGGCCGAGGGCCCTGCTGATGGCGCGCCAAGAGGGCCAGTTCGGCGGCCTCGACAGCCTGGCGCACCGCGTGCGCACCCGCCCCGAGTTCGAGCAGGCCGTAGAGCTGTCCCTGGGCCACCGGCTGCAGGCGCTCATCGCCGGCAGCGTGGACGAAGCCCGCGGCGCCCTGGCCTGGCTCAAGCAGAAGAACCAGGGCCGCGCCAGCGTGCTGCTGCCTGCCCTGGCTGGAGCCCCGGCCCAGGAGTTCACCCCCGAGCTGCTGCAGCGCCCCGGCGTGCTGGGCGTGCTTGCCGACTTCTTGGAGGCCGACCCTCAGCTGAGGCCAGCCACCCGCTGGCTGGCCGGCCATCTTCTGCTGGTGCAAGACTTGGATGCGGCGCTCGCACTGCGCGAGGCTCTGCCCTTGTGGGCCGAGGCTGTGACCTTGGAAGGCGAGATGGTCTCGGCGGCTGGCGCCATCACTGGCGGCGCCTCGGATTCACCCGAGCGCGGCCTCATCGGCCGCGAGCGCGAGATGGATGAGCTCAAGCGCAAGGTCGCCGAGCTGCAAGCACAGGCTGACCAGGCTCGCGCCGACCGCGAGCGCGTGCGCGCCGAGATGACGCATCTGGTGGAGGACATCCAGCATGCCAGCTCTGCCATGCAGGGCGTGCAGATCGCGGTGGCCCAGCTGGAGCAGGAGCAGCAGCAGAAGCGCCAGGATCAGGACCGCCTCAACCAGGAATCCGCGGCCAAGCAGCAGGCCATCATGGACCTCGACCGCGAGACCACCGAGGCCCGCCTGCGCACCGAGGAGCTGGAGCGCCGGTTGCTCGAGATGGACCAGCAAGAGACCCGGCTCAAGGACGAGTACAACCAGGCCATGGACGTGGTCGACCGCCTGCGCGGGGAGGAGGGAGCCATCGCCGCCCGCCTGTCCCAGTGCCGGGTTGCCCAGGCAGGCCTCAAGGAGCGGCACGACGCCCAGAGCGCTGAGCTCAAGCGGCTGGAGGGCGAGGACGCCTCGCTGCGCGCCGCCGCCGCATCGCTGCAGGCGGAGAAGGCGCGCCATGAGCAGGAGGCCCAGCGGCTGCATGCGGACATCGGCAGCCTCGAGCGGCACATCATCGAGCTCAACGAGCGCAAGCAATCCGCCCATCAGGATTCGGTCAAGGTCTCAGAGACCCGCGGCGAGCATCAGCGCCAGGCGGGCCTGCTCGAGGAGGAGCTCAAATCGCTGCGCCATCAGTTCAGCGGCTTGAGCCAAGCCCTGCATGGCCAGGAGATGCAGCATCAGGAGCTCTCGCTCAAGGTGGGCGGCCTCCGCGACACCCTCACTCACACCTTCCATGTCGACCTAGAGGCCAGCGCCCAGGCAGAGCTGCCTCCCGTGGACCTGCCCGCCGACCCGCAAGGGCGCGTGGATGAGCTGAAGGCCCGCATCGCTGACCTGGGGGTGGTCAACCCGGCGGCGGCCGAGGAATACCGCGAGCTGGAGCAGCGCCACACCACGCTGGGCGGCCAGATCGACGACCTGCAGAAGGCCAAGGCTGACCTGCACAAGGTCATCATCAAGATCAACCAGACCACCCGCGAGCGCTTCATCCAGACCTTTGAGCAGGTGCAGGCCAACTTCAAAGAGGTCTTCTCGCAGCTCTTCCGCGGCGGCGAAGCCAAGCTCACCCTGCAGGACGAGGGGGACCTGCTTGAGGCCGGCATCGACATCATCGCCCGCCCCCCCGGCAAGCGCCAGCAGACCGTCTCGCTGCTCTCAGGCGGTGAGCGGGCATTGACCGCCATCGCGCTGCTCTTCGCGCTGTTCAGGCTCAAACCCAGCCCCTTCTGCGTGCTGGATGAGATCGACGCGCCGCTGGATGACGCCAACATCTCGCGCTTCGCCAACATGCTGGGCGACTACAAGGGCAAGACCCAGTTCGTGGTCATCACCCACAGCAAGCTCACCATGGAGAAGGCCGATGTGCTCTATGGCATCACCATGGAGGAATCTGGCGTGTCCAAGGTGATCTCCGCGCGGTTCAAGGATGAAGCGCCCGCCTTAGCCTGACCTGGCGGGAGCGAGCCCAGGGCGGCCCCCGCGACGGAGGGCCGCCCTTTTTTGTTGCCGCCATGCCCGCGCAGGGCGGGAAGGGAGCTCGATGGGGATCTTTGACCGGCTCAAGCAAGGGCTCGCCCGCACGGCTGGGGCCCTGGGCGATGCGGTGGCGCGGGTGCTGGCCCCGGGCCGCAGCCTGGATGCCTCCACGCGCGAGCAGCTGGAGGCTGCCCTGCTCGAGGCGGACCTGGGGGCGGAGGCTGCCGAGGCCCTGCTCGATGACCTCAAGCGCTCGGATGGCGCCGATCCGCGCGAGGCCCTGGCCCAGGCAGCCCTGCGCTACTTGAGCGCCCATCTCCCTGCCGCGCCGGACCTCCTCTCGCCGCTGCCCCTGGCCGAGACCGAGGTGACCCTCTTCATCGGCGTCAACGGCGCGGGCAAGACCACCACCTGCGGCAAGCTGGCTGCGCGCTGGGCCGCCCAAGGCTCGCGCGTGCTGCTGGCTGCTGGCGACACCTTTCGCGCTGGGGCGCGCGCCCAGCTTGAAGCCTGGGCTGGCCGGGCTGGGGTGGAGGTCTTCACTGCCGCAGAGGGCATGGACCCTGCCGCCCTGGCCTATGACGCCGTCCAGAGGGCTCGCGCCGCGGGCCACCAGCGCCTGCTCATCGACACCGCTGGCCGCCTTCAGACGCGCACCGGGCTGATGGAGGAGCTGAAGAAGGTGCACCGCGTCTGCGGCAAGGCCATGGCAGGCGCTCCTCACCGCGTGGTGCTGGTGCTGGATGGGAGCAACGGGCAGAACATGATCAGCCAGGCGCGGCTCTTCAGCGAGGCGGTCAAGGTGGATGGCATCATCATCACCAAGCTGGACGGCAGCGCCCGTGCCGGTGCCTTGCTGCCCTTGAGCCGCGAGCTCAAGCTGCCAGTGCTCATGCTGGGCGTGGGCGAGGGCCTGGATGACTTGCAGCCATTCGTTGCCGCTGATTATTGCCGCGCCCTCGTGGGGGCGGCATGAGCCGCAATTGGCAGCAGCGCCCCCTGGAGCTGGCCCAAGCCACGGCCCTGGCGGAGGAGCTTAGGCAGCCCCTGTGGCTGGCCTGCCTGCTCTGCCAGCGCGGGCTGGCAGATGCCGAGGCGGCGCGCGCCTTCTTGGACCCTCGTCTCGCCGACGGCCATAGCCCCTGGATGCTTGAGGGCATGGAAAGGGCCGTGGACCGCCTTTTGCGCGCCCAGCGTGACCGCGAGCGCGTGGCGGTGTGGGGCGACTACGACGTGGATGGGGTCACCAGCGCCACGCTGCTGTTGCTGCTCTTCAAGAGCCTGGGCATCAAGGCGGAATACCACATCCCTGACCGCATCGAAGACGGCTATGGCCTGAACCGCCGCGGCCTGGAGCAGCTCTGGGGCCGCGGCTGCCGCGTGGTGGTGAGCGTTGACTGCGGGGTGAGCGCCTGCGCCGAGGCTCTGGCCGCCCGAGCGATGGGCTTGGACCTCATCATCACCGACCATCATGAGCCAGGCCCAGAGCTGCCCCAAGCCCTGGCCCTGCTCAACCCCAAGACCGCCCCGCGCTATCCCTATGCCATGCTGGGCGGCGTGGGCGTGGCCTACAAGCTGGCCTTGGCCTTGCTCGAGCGCGCCTCCCAAGGGGCTGACGAGGGCTTGCAGGACCGCATGCTTGAGCTGGTGGCGCTGGGCACGGTGGCTGATGTGGCCCCTTTGGATGGCGAGAACCGCGCCATGGTGCGCGAAGGCATAAGGCGGCTGCGCGCGACGCGCTTCCCGGGCTTGGCGGCCCTGGCCGAGGTGACGGGCATCGACATCCGCCGCTTGGATGCCTCGGGCATCGGCTTCGGCCTGGCCCCCAGCTTGAATGCGGGGGGCCGCATCGGCGACCCGCGCATGGGCGTGGAGCTGCTGCTTTGCCAGGATCGCGGCAAGGCCCTGGAGCTGGCCCGCCTGCTGGATGCTGAGAACCAGCGCCGGCGCAGCGTCGAGAGGGCGGTGCTGGACCAGGCTCGCCCCTTGGCCCAGGCCCGGGTGGATGCTGGCGCGCGCGCCATCCTGCTGGGCTCACCTGACTGGCATCCTGGCGTGGTGGGCCTGGCCGCATCGCGGCTGTCTGAGGCCTTCTGCCGCCCGGTGGGCGTCTTCAGCCTGCAGAAGGGCCAGAGCAAGGGCAGCTTGCGCTGCCGGCCGCCCTTTCGCCTGCCCGAGGCCCTGCAGGCCTGCTCCGCCCATCTGCAGCGCTTTGGCGGGCATGCGGTGGCCGCCGGGGCCACAGTGGCAGATGGCGCCTTTGAGGCGTTCCGCGCCGAGTTCGAGGCCTATGCCCTCCAGGCGCTGAGCGAGGCTGACCTGGTGCCCAGCTTGCGGGTGGACTTGGATCTGGATCTGGGCCAGGTGGGCGAGGAGCTGATGAGGGGCCTGTCCCAGCTGTCTCCCTTCGGCATGGGGAATCCCAAGCCGGTGTTCGTGGCGCGCGGGGCCAGGCTCTTGCAGGGCGCCAAGCTGGTGGGCAGCCAGGGCGAGCATCTCAAGGCGACGGCACGCCAGGGCGTGCGCAACCTCCCCTGCATCGGCTTCGGCTTGGGCGCGGCCCTGGCCGGCCTTGACCTGGGGCGGCCGCTCGACCTGGCCTATCAGCCCTCATGGAACGAGTTCATGGGCCGCAGGGAGCTGCAACTGGAGCTCAAGGACATAAGGCAGGAGGCTTGATGCGCATCACCACCGGCATCGCCAAGGGCCGCCAGGTGCCGCTGCCCAAGGGCGCTGCAGTGAGGCCGACCAGCGATCGGGTCAAACAGGCCCTCTTCAACATCCTCGGGCCCGGCGGCCTGCAGGGTTGGCATGCCCTGGACCTCTTCTGTGGCAGCGGCAATCTGGGGCTCGAAGCCCTCTCGCGGGGCGCTGACCTTGCGGCTTTCTGCGACCATGACCGGCGCTGCGTGGAGCAGGCCCGCAGCCTGGCCCAGGCCTACGGCTTGGACCCCCAAGGTCGCTGCCTCTTTCTAGCCCTCGATGGCTTGTCCAGCCTGGAGCGCCTGCGCCGAGAGGGCCGGCGCTTCCATCTGGCCCTGCTGGACCCCCCCTACCAATCAGAGGCCGGCCCGCGCTGCCTGGCTTGGCCGCATTGGGCCTCTCTGCTGCAGGCAGATGCCTGGCTCTGCTATGAGCATGAGACGGGAAAAGGCCCGCTGGCGCCAGCAGGCCTATCGCTGGCCCGGCAAGCCAGCTATGGCAGCACCAGCCTGGCTATATACCGCAGGGCCGCAGAGGAGGCAGCGCCATGATCATCGAGATGAACAGCAAGCCTCCACGCCAGGGCCTGGCAGGGTGGATCACGCGCTGGCTGATCAATGTGCTGGGCCTCATCCTGGTCTCGCGGCTGGTGAAGGGCATTCATTTTGAAGGACAGGATGCAGCCCTGCTCTGGAATGTGCTGGCCGCCTCCGCCATCCTGGGCCTGGTCAACGCGGGCATCAAGCCCTTGGCCCTGCTGCTGACCCTGCCCATCAATTTCATGTCCTTGGGGCTCTTCACTCTGGTCATCAACGGGGGCATGCTCTGGCTGACCAGCCTGGTTGTGGGCGGCTTCAAGGTGAACGGCTTCTGGCCCGCGGTCTGGGGCGCCTTGCTGCTCTCGCTCATCGGCATGCTCATCAACACCCTGCTCTTCGCTGGCGGCTTGGCCCTGCGCATAAGGCGCGGGGGAAGGCCGTGAGCAGCGCCACCCCCATGATGGAGCAGTACGAAGGGCTGAAGCGCCAGCACCCGGACTGCCTGCTCTTCTTCCGCCTGGGCGACTTCTATGAGCTCTTCGGCGAGGATGCCCGCGATGCCAGCCGCCTGCTGGGCATAACCCTGACAGCGCGATCCAGCGGCGAGGGTCGCGCCCACAAGGTGCCCATGGCCGGCATCCCCTACCATGCGGCGGGCGCCTACATCCACAAGCTGCTGAAGGCCGGGCGCAAGGTGGCGGTCTGCGAGCAGGTGGGCGAGGCGAAGAAGGGGATGATGCGGCGCGAGCTGGTGCGCATCGTCACGCCAGGCACGGCGCTGGAGGACAACTTCCTTGACAGCAAAGCCAACAATTGGATGTTGAGCCTGGCTGCCAGCAAGGAGGGCTTGGGCCTGGCGGCGGCGGACAACAGCACTGGCGAATTCTTCGCCCAGACCCTTCCGCCCCAGGCCTGGGATGCCTTGGATGCAGAGCTGGAGCGGCTGAAGCCCCTGGAGTGCCTGTTGCCCGAGGGCCTCGCTATCCCAGAGCTCGAGGCCCTGCTCGCAAGCCGCCGCATCCTGGTGAGCCGCATCGACCCTTACGCCACCAGCCCTGCTGAGAGCGCCCGGCTGCTCAAAGAGCAGTTCCAAGTGCATAGCCTAGAGAGCTTTGGCCTGGCTGAGGGAAGCCTGGCAGCGGGCGCGGCAGGCGCCCTGGTGCGCTATCTGCGCGACACTCAGAAGGGCCCCCTCGACCACTTGCGCAGCTTGCGCGCCGGCGGAGGCGCAGGCACCCTGCAGCTGGATGCCAGCACCCTGCGCAACCTAGAGCTGACCGCCAACCTGGAGGATGGGGGAGCTCGCGGCACCCTTTTGGAGGTGCTGGACGACACCGTGACCGCCGCCGGCGCGCGCCTGCTCAAGCGCTGGCTGACCTCGCCGTTGACCGACCTCAAGGCCATCCAAGCGCGCCAGGATGCGGTGCAAGAGCTGCATTCGAGCCCCAGCCTCATAGCCGGCCTGCGCGACGAGCTTCGCCAGACTGCTGACATCGAGCGCATCATGGCCAAGGTCGGCTGCCAGAGCGCGGGCGCCCGCGACTTGGCTGGCCTGCGCAGCACCTTGCGCAGGCTTCCTGCCCTGCGGTCCATCTCCGCCCCGGCATCTTCCCCGCTGCTCCAGGGCCTGGGCGTTGCGCAAGGCTTGGCTGCCCTGGCCGCCCTGCTCGAGCGCGCCCTGGTGGACGAGCCTCCCGCCGCGCTGCGCGATGGCGGCTTTATCCGCCCAGGCTACCACGCCCAGCTAGACACCCATTGCGCAGAAGCCTCTGGCGGCAAAGACGCCGTGGCCACCCTGCAGGCTCGCGAGCGCCAGCGGAGCGGCATTGAGAGCCTAAAAGTGCAGTTCAACTCGATCTTTGGCTTTTACATCGAGGTGAGCAAGGCCCAGCTGGCCAAGGTGCCCGAGGACTATCAGCGCAAGCAGACCCTGGTCTCGGCCGAGCGCTTCACAACGCCGGAGCTCAAGGCCCTGGAGGACCGCGTTCTGCACGCAGACGAGCGCCGGGTGGCCTTGGAGCTTGAGCTCTTTGAAGCCCTGCGCCAGCAGGTTGCCGCACAGGCGCCAGCCTTGCTGGCCCTGGCGTCAGGCTTGGCCTCGCTCGACACCCTGGCCAGCCTGGCAGAGGTGGCGCGCCGCCGAGATTATGTGCGGCCGGTGGTCGATGCCAGCACAGCTCTGGTGGTGCGCGAGGGCCGGCATCCGGTGATCGATGCCATGCTGCGCGACCAGGGCGGGGAGCCCTTTGCGCCCAATGACCTTGACCTGGACTGCGAGGGCTGCCAGATCATGCTGCTGACCGGCCCCAACATGGCCGGCAAATCCACATACATGCGGATGGCCGCTCTGATCGCGCTGATGGCCCAGGCCGGAAGCTTTGTGCCCGCGCGCGAGGCCCGCATAGGCTGGGTGGACCGCATCTTCACCCGGGTGGGGGCCAGCGACCGCCTGCAGCGCGGCATGAGCACCTTCTTGGTCGAGATGGTGGAGACTGCCAACATCCTTCACAACGCCACCCGCCGCAGCCTGGTGGTGCTGGATGAGATAGGCCGCGGCACCAGCACCTTTGACGGCATCGGCATCGCCTACGCCGTGGCGGAGCATCTTCACCAGGCGCCTGGCCTGGGCTGCCGCACGCTCTTTGCCACCCATTACTTCGAGCTCACAGAGCTTGAGGAGGAGTTCCCGCGCATCCGCAACTACCAGGTGATGGTGCGGGAATGGAACGGGAAGATCGTCTTCCTGCACCAGGTGATGCCCGGCAGCTCGGAGCATAGCTATGGGGTGGCCGTGGCTCGGCTGGCCGGCCTGCCCGAGAGCGTGCTGCGGCGCGCCCGCGAGGTGCTGGCGCGCCTTGAATTGAGCCGGCCGGCTGGCTTGAAGACCACGGCCCAGGCCTCCCTTTTCGAGCAGCCAGCAGAGGATACCAAGCTGAATGCCCTGGCCGAGGGGCTTGCCGGGCTGGATCTGGAAGCCATGACGCCCTTGCAGGCCCTGGCCAAGCTGGCCGAGCTGAAGCAGAGCCTGCGGTGACCCTTTAACCCAGATGGCTTTTGCCTTATAATGCCCATGGCCTTTGGCCTCCCCTAAGACTCCCATTCAAGCGGCCCATGACCCTTCTCTGGCTCTCCCTCACCCTGTTCGGCGGCGCCACCTTAAGCCTGGTCTGCCAGCTCTTGCTGGGCACCCTGTCGCCGCTGGCCGCAGCGCTCTGCGGGGGCCTGGCTGCCTCAGGCTTGAGCTTTTCCCTGGTGTGGCTGTGGTGCTCCATTGACCTGAAGCAGATGCGCCAGGAGGGCCTGCTCTCAGAGGGCGCCTATCCGCCGCTGGCCCGCTTACGGGCGCTGGTGGAAGCCGAGCTGCACGAGGAGGCCACGCGCCGCAAGGCCCATGAGGAGGGGCGGCGCAGCTCGCAGCGCCGGGAGGATGAGCTCAAGGACCTGCTCAACCGAGAGCGCAACTCGCTGGTCGAGCTGGTGGGCATGGTGCAGGCCATCGAGCAGAGCATTGACCAGAACGCCAGGACCTTTGAGAAGAGCATGACCATCGGGAAGCACATCCTGGATGCCTCCCATGCCATGGCCCAGGCCGCCCAGAAGGTGATGGAAGAGTCGCGCCGAACCACCAGCTCGGCCGCCGAGGGCATCCGCAGCGTGGGTGGCGAGATCAGGGCCATGAACGAGCTCAAGACCACGGTCGGGAACTCTGCCCGCTTCAGCGCTGAGCTGATGCAGCTCTCTGACCATGTTGGCAAATTCGTTACCCGCATCACCGACATCACCAAGCGGACCAACCTGCTGGCGCTCAACGCCGGCATCGAGGCGGCCCGCGCCGGCGAGACTGGCCGCGGCTTCGCAGTGGTGGCCCAAGAGATACGCGTGCTGGCCGAGGCCAGCGCCAAGGCTGCGGACGAGATCCAGAGCCTGCTGGATGAGATCAAGAAGAAGACGGCCGAGATGATCGACATCATCCAGGACAATTCGCGCTTTGAAGAGAACGTGAAGGTGGTCTATTCTGCGGGCGACATCTTCATGCGCATCGTCACAGATGTGAAGCGCAGCAACCAGATGGTCATCCGCATCAGCGATGCGGCCAATGAGCAGTCCGATGACCACGAGCTGATGAACAAGATCCTTGAGACCGCGCTGCGCAGCGCCCGCGAGACCCTGGAGAAGAGCCGGGCCATAGAGACACGGCTGGAGGACATACGGCGCGACATCCTCCACCAGATGCAGGTAGCTAGCCGCGAGGAGGGGGCATGAGCGAGGGACTGCGGGAAGGGAAGACCGCTGCCGAGCTGCAGATAGAGAACCTCAAGCGCCTCAAAGCGCTGCAGAGCGGCTTGCTGCGCCCCAAAGCCGAGCCGCCCAAGCCCTTGCTCGCGCCCGCCAAGCCCAGGGCAGCGAATCCTGCGCCCTTGGCCCCAGCCCCGCCCTCCCGCAGCCTCATGGCCACTGGCCTGCTCGAACTGGAGCCTGCGCCTGATGGCAGGCGCCCGATCAGCCGCCAAGCTCCCGCCAAATCTGGCAAAGCCGGCACTCGGGTGCTGGTGGATACCCTGCGCTATAGGCGTCTCAAGGCGAAATGGAAGGCCGAGCGCCGCTTCAGCACAGAGCGGCAATATTGGGATTGGGCCCTCGATCTGCTCCTAGCCACCGCTCCTGCAAACCAGACCCTTGTCCAGCGTCAGCGGGAGAACCTTCTGCGGCTCAAACAGGCATAGCCCCTTGTGGATATCCACGCCGCCAAACGGACACTCAAACCACGCTACAGAACGTCATTTTGACTTGACGCAGAATAGCGCTCTGCTTGCTTGGTTCCTGCAAGATAAAACAACATTTTTGAAAAGCCTTGACAAAGCTATAGCCATTGATTAAAGTTCTTCAACTTTCAGTCCGTCATTACGGGCGGAATGCCATTCCACGACAATAGGGGCCTTGGCGCATGATTGACCGACTCTTCAGCAATGAGACCATGGGCTTGATCCAGAAGTCCTTGGATGCCAGCTCCATGCAGCAGAAGCTCATTGCCAACAACCTGGCCAATGTTGACACGCCTGGCTTCAAGCGCTCTGAAGTCGTCTTTCAAGAGAAGCTTCAAGCCGCCCTAGAGACCCAGAAAACCGCCCAGGCAGAGCTGCCGGCTGCCTTGACCGATCCCCGTCATATCGCCTTTTCAGAGCAGCTCACCCTAGACCAAGTGAAACCTTCCATCGTCCAGCGCAATGACACGACCTTGCGCAACGATGGCAACAATGTCGACATCGACACCGAGATGTCCGACCTTGCCCAGACCCAGGTGTTCTACTCATCCTTGGCGGCAGTTGCTAAGAAGCAGTTCAGCATCCTGCAGAGCGCCATCTTCGAAGGCAAGAGGTGAGCATGAGCTACAACCTGTTCTCCAGCTTTGAGATCAGCGCGTCCGGCCTCTCCGCGCAGCGGCTCCGGATGGACGTGATCAGCAACAACATCGCCAATGTCAACACCACCCGCGGGATCAATGGCCAGCCCTTCCAGCGCCAGCGCGTGGTCTTTCAGCCTCGCAACGTTGAGCAGCAGTTCTTGCTGCCCTACAGCAAGCCCGAGGCTGGGATGCAGCCTGGCGAGGGCGTGCGGGTGGTCAAGGTCACCGCTGACACCAGCCCGGCCAAGATGGTCTTTGACCCCGGGCATCCGGATGCGGATGCCAGCGGCTACGTGGCCATGCCCAATGTCAACATCGTCAATGAGATGGTCGACCTGTTGTCCGCTTCGCGCGCTTACGAAGCCAATGTGACGGCCATCAATGCCGCCAAGAGCATGGCCACCAAGGCTCTGGACATCGCTTCGGTCTGATTGGGGCGCTCTGCGCCTCTCTCTTTGGGGTTTAAATGGAGATATCTTCTCTTCCGCTGACACCGGTGCAAGCAGTGGCCACCAGGGCCATCGAGTCAGTGCTCCCAGTGCAAGGCATGGCGGCCTCCAACCAGGCCGATCCTGCACAGGCAGCGAATCCCGCATCCTTTCAGCAGTTCTTGGGCCAGGCCATAGGCCAGACCAACCAGGCCCTCCTGCAGGCGGATGACATGAGCAAGAAGTTGGCAACAGGCGAGGCTCAGGACCTTCATCAGGTCATGATCTCGCTGGAAAAAGCTGATCTTAGCCTGCAGTTCGTCATGCAGACCCGCAGCAAGGTCCTTGATGCTTATCAGAGCATCATGGCCATGCAGGTCTGATAGAAGAGCGAGTACCCCACCAACCCTTCCGCTCCAGCCTGAAGCGTCCCCCGAACAGGGTGCATGCCGCGAGGTGACCAAGACGTGAACGAATATCTCCTTCAATTGCTGACGCAGATGAAGACCGCTTGGCAGGGATTCTCGGCCCGCCAAAAGCTGGTTGTGGTGGCGGTGCCAGCCCTCTTGCTGGCCGGCCTCCTGACCCTGGGCCTCTGGTCTGGGCGGTCGCAGTACAAGACCCTCTACTCCAACTTGAACCAAAAGGATGCAGGAGCCATCCTGGGCAAGCTGAAGGAGGGCGGCATACCCTACCGAATGGATGGGAATGGCGATTCCATCTCCGTTCCCGAGGAGAAGCTCTACGAGACCCGCCTGGGCTTGGCTGCCCAGGGCCTGCCCTCTGGCGGTGGCGTGGGCTTTGAGGTCTTTGACAAGACCAGCTTCGGCGTGACCGACTTCACCCAGCAGGTCAACTACCAGCGCGCCCTGGAGGGCGAGCTGGCCCGCACCATCATGAGCCTGGGCGAGGTGCGGCAAGCCCGGGTTCACCTGGTGATGCCCAAGCCCGAGCTCTACAGCGCCAAGGAGAAGGATGCCACTTCGTCGGTGGTCATCGACCTGAATCCCAACGCGACGCTCCGCCCAGACCAGATCCGCGGCATCATCCACCTGGTGGCCTCCAGCGTGGAAGGCCTCAAGCCTGAGAACGTGACCCTGCTGGATAGCAGCGGCAACATCTTGAGCGAGCTGGTGCGCGATGACCTTGAGATGGAGAAGGACGGCACCAAGGCCAGCACAGCTGGCAAGCTGATGAAGCTGACCGACAGCCAGATCGAGATCCAGCACAAGTTCGAGAAGGAGCTTGAGCGCCGCGTCTCCGGCATGCTGGACAGGGTGCTGGGCCCCAATCGCGCCGCTGTCCGCGTCAGCGCCGAGCTCAATTTCGACCAGAGCGAGGAGGACCGCGAGACCTACGAGCCGGTGGTCAACAACCAGGGCATCGTGCGCAGCAGCCAGCGCAAGACCGAGTCCTTCACCGGCCAGGGCAGCCTGCCGGGCGGCGTGCCCGGCACTGACAGCAACATCCCCGGCTATCAGAGCTATTCAGCGGCTGGCAACAGCAACTACACCAAGAACGAGGAGACCGCCAATTACGAGATCAACAAGCGGGTCGCCCATGTGGTGGAAGCTCCCGGCCAGGTCAAGCGCATGTCCGTGGCGGTGATGGTCGACAGCTTGCAGCCCCAGCAGGTCGACAGCATCCGCTCAGCGGTGGTGGCGGCAGCCGGGCTCGACCTGAGCCGCGGAGACCAGGTGGCGGTCGAGAACATCAGCTTTGACACCACGGCCCGCAAGGCCGAGGAAGCCCGAGACATCCAGTTCCAGAAGCAGCAGCTCTGGACCATGATCCTCAAGGGCGGCTTCGTCCTCCTGCTAGTGCTCTTCCTGCTGCTGTTCCTGCGCTCCATCCTCAAGCCCCGCGTGGTCCGCGTTCAGGAGCGCCTCATCCGCGAGATCACCCGCGTGGCCGAGGAAGAGCCCCTGCCAGGCGAAGAGGCGGCCATCCCGCTGGAGCAGGTCGGTCGGCCCTCTGAGCAGGCTCTTGAAGAGCAGCGCAAGGCCCAGATCCGCCAGCAGGTCCTCAAGCTGGCCCGCGAGAAGCCCAAAGCCATTGCCATGCTGATCCGCCGTTGGCTCTCTGAAGAGAAGGGGTGAACCCGATGCCACAGCCTACCACCGTCAAATTGACCGGAGAACAGAAGGCCGCAGTGCTGATGGTCGCATTGGGCCCCGAGATCTCGGCCGAGGTCTTCAAAGAGATGAAAGAAGAGACGGTCGAGCAGGTGACCCTGCAGATCGCCAACCTCAAGAAGGTCTCGCCCGCCGACCGTGACAGCGTGATGGAGGAGTGCTACACCCTCTCCATGGCTGAGGAGTACATCTCGCAGGGCGGCGTTGAGTACGCCCGTGAGATCCTCGAGCGCGCCCTTGGCGACCAGAAGGCCGTTGAGATCATCAACCGCCTGCAGGGCGCCCTGCAGATGACGCCCTTCGACTTCGTCAAGCGCACCGATCCCCAGCAGCTGCTCAACTTCATCCAGAACGAGCATCCGCAGACCATCGCGCTCATCTTGGCTCACCTCACCAGCGACCATGCCGCCACCATCCTGTCGGCCCTGCCGACCGAGGTGCAGGTGGACGTTGCCACGCGCATCGCCATCATGGACCGCGCCACTCCTGACATCATCATGGAGATCGAGAAGGTGCTGGAGCGCCGCATCGCCTCGGTCTTCACCCAAGAGCTCACCGCGGCTGGCGGCGTGCGCAGCGTCGCTGAGGTGCTCAACCGGGTGGACCGCTCGACCGAGAAGGCCATCATGGAGAAGCTCGAGGAGACCAATCCCGAGCTGGCCGATGAGATCAAGCGCCTCATGTTCGTGTTCGACGACATCCTGCTCATCGACGACCGCAGCATCCAGCAGATCCTGCGCGAGGTGGACCAGAAGGACCTGGTGCTGGCCCTCAAGGGAGCTGGCGAAGAGGTCAAGGCCAAGATCCTCAAGAACATGTCGGCCCGCGCTCGCGCCATGATCAACGAAGACATGGAAGTGATGGGCCCGGTGCGCCTGAAGGCCACCGAGGAAGCCCAGCAGAAGATCGTGAACATCATCCGCCAGCTCGAAGAGATGGGCGAGATCGTCATCGCCCGCGGCGGCGAGGAGGAGATCTTTGTCTAACACGGGCTCCTTCCTATACCAGGCCAAGGAATACGCCTGGAGCGAGGATCCCTACGCCCTGCGCAAGCCCACGCTCACGGCGGAAGAGGTGGCGGCCATACGCAAGGCTCTGGAGAAGGCTGCGCCCGCAGTTGCGCCCAAGCCCAAGCCGGTGGATCCCGAGGTGCTGCAGATGCGCGACGAGGCTCACCGCCTGCGCGCCGATGCCATCGCGCGGCTCAAGGAGGCAGAGGCCAAGGCTGCCCAGATGCTCGCCTGGGCTGATGGACAAGCCCAAGAGAAGCTCAAAGCCGCTGCCCAGCAGGGCATGCAGGAGGGCAAGGAGCAGGGCATTCGCGAGGGGCTCGAGCAAGGTCGCCAACAAGGCGAGCAAGAGGCGCTGCGCCGCTGGTCCGAGCTGATGGGCCGCTGGCAGGGCATTCTGCAGGGCACCTTGGATGAGAAGGCCGCCTATCTGCAGGACAGGGAATCTTTGATGGTGACGCTCGCCCTGGAGACGGCCGCCAAGATACTGGGGCACGAGGTGCGGGGCGACCATGACCTGGCCCTGCAGCAGGCGCGCCAAGCCATTGCCCGCACCATCGACCGCTCGCGGCTGCTGGTGCACTTGAACCCCAAGGACCTTGAAGCGGCCAAATCCGCTGACATCAACAGCTTCCATGTCGTCGACGGCATCAAGAACCTCGAGTTCGTGGCCGATGAGAAGGTCAATCCGGGCGGGGCTTACGTGGAGACGGATTCTGGCAGCATCGATGCGCGGATAGAGACCCAGCTTGCGGAGCTGGCCAAGTGCCTGCTCGAGGCCGTCCATCATGGGGAATGACCTAGACACCCAGCAAGATCGCTATCTGGGCGTGCTGAAGAAGGCTGATTCTTACAGGCTCCTGGGCAAGGTGGAGCAGATCATCGGCTTGGTCATCGAAGCCACGGGGCCTGCCACCAGCATCGGCGAGATCTGCACCATTGCCTCCAGCAAGGGCGGCGAGAGCATCCAAGCCGAGGTGGTGGGCTTCAGGAACAACCGCATCCTCTTGATGCCCTTGGGCGACCTGCAGGGCGTTGGCCCTGGCAGCGAATTGGTCGCCACGGGTCGGGATTTCCAGGTGCCAGTGGGCATGGCGCTCAAGGGACGAGTTATCGACGGCTTGGCTCGCCCGCTCGACGGGCTGGGCCCCCTGAACACCAGCCAGACCGTGGCTGTGCACCGCGATCCGCCGGACCCCATGCAGCGCCGCCGGATCAAGCGGCCGCTCTCCACGGGCATCCGCAGCATCGATGGCTTGCTCACCATGGGGCGCGGCCAGCGCATAGGCATCTTCGCCGGCTCGGGCGTGGGCAAGAGCACCCTGATGGGCATGGTGGCTCGCGAGAGCGATGCCGATGTCAACGTGATCGCCCTGGTCGGCGAGCGCGGCCGAGAGGTGCGAGACTTCATAGAGAAGGACCTGGGCGTGGAAGGGCTCAAGCGCTCGGTGGTGGTGGCAGCCACCTCTGACCAGCCAGCGCTGGTGCGCCGCCAAGGCGCGCTGGTTGCCACGGCCATCGCCGAGTTCTTCAGGGATCACGGCTTGAGCGTCATGCTCATGATGGATTCAGTGACCCGATTCGCCATGGCCCAGCGCGAGATCGGCCTGGCCATCGGTGAGCCGCCCACCACCAAGGGCTACACCCCGTCCGTCTTTGCTCTGCTGCCCAAGCTGCTTGAGAGGGCAGGGACCACGGGCCACGAGGGCAGCATCACCGGCCTTTACACGGTGCTGGTCGAAGCGGATGACATGAACGAGCCGGTGGGTGACACCACTCGCGCCATCCTTGACGGCCACATCGTCCTGAGCCGCGAGCTTGCCAGCCAGAACCACTACCCGCCCGTGGATGTTCTGGAGAGCGTCAGCCGCTTGATGGTTGACCTGGCAAGCGATGAGCACAAGCTCGCGGCAGGCAAGGTGAGGGAGATATTGGCCACCTACCGGCAAGCCAGGGACCTAGTCAACATCGGGGCTTATGTCAGTGGGTCTGACCCTAAAGTAGACCGGGCGCTGCAGCGGATCGATGCAGTGAATGCGTTCCTCAAGCAAGGGATCGAAGAGACTGACCCCTTGGCTGTCACGGTGGAAAAGCTTAAGGCGCTGGTGGCATGAAACGCTTTAAATTCAGCCTTAAAACTGTGCTTGAGACCAGAGCTCTCAAAGAAGACAAGCTCAAGAAAGAGCTTGGGAAGCTCAAAGCCCAGCAATCAGAGGTCAAAGAGCGATTGGCCTTGCTCTTGAGCACCCGCAGCGAGATGCAAGCTTGGATGGCTGAGAAAAGAAAGAACAGCTCTTTGGACCGCCTGGTAGAACAGGCTTATCTTGACCGCTCAAGGGCCGATGAGATTAACAAGGGCAAGCTGCTGGCGTCTATCAAAGAGTACGATTCGCTCATAGAAGCCAAGCGCTTGGAGCTGGTTGCTGCCAGCAAAGAAAAAAAAGCCGTTGAGAAACTTGAAGAAAAGCAGCACAAGGCGTATCTTTTAGATGTTGCGAGAGAAGAACAAGCGTTCTTGGATGAGCTGGCCAGGCACCAATTCTTGACCCTTGGCGAACATGGAGGGTTGCAGAGCGGGATCTCTTGAGCTTCCACTTTTTTTAAGCCTTCGCAACTAGAAGGCCATCCAAAAAAGAAAGGAGGTGAATCAGAGTGATACAAAACATAGTAGATGCAAGGGCGACTTTGGGAGCCATCTTCACTGGCACCAGCGTCCCTGGCTTGACAGGTGAATCTTCAGGGGCAGGGAATCAGGCTCCGCGATTTGATGCGGTGCTTGCCGAGATGACCCGGACGACCACCCAGAACGCCACCAAGAGCTCGACGGATCAAGGCAGGTTGAAAGATGCCTTCTCCATGGTGCTCAATCAGATGGCGATGGCGACCCCGGCACAGCTCATTCAGCTGGCTCAGGATCCCAAGGCTCAGGGCAGCTTGGTTGCTGCAATAGGTTCAGCCAATCAGCTGGATCAAGCGCAGCAGGCTCAGCTCAGCGATCTGACCAGCATGGCACTGCAGAAGGTGCAAGCCGACCAGGTCACAGGCAGCCAAACCATCGCCTTGAACCAGAGCCAGATCCAAGTCGCAAAGTCTGATGAAGCGGCACTAGCAGCATCCGGAGACCCTGGACCGAAAGGAAGGACCCCGGAATCAACAAGCACGCTTCAGAATGTTTCCCAGGCTGATCCCGCATCGCAGAGCAGCACCAGCGCTGTGGGACCATTGCAAGTGCTGACTGTCTCGACCCGCACCCAAGTGCTGGGAGATCCAGCCAGCCCCCTGGCCAACGAGATCATGAAGGCGCAAGACCAGCAGGCCAAAGCGCAGCAACAGCTGCAACCGCAAGCGCAAGGCCCTGCCCAAACCGCCCCAGTGGTCATCGCCCAGGGCCAGGCAGCGAACCAGCCCTTAGCAGCCCTGCCATTGCAGGCCGCTCAAGCTGGCGCCCCTGCTCAAGCCTCGGAGATTTTGCCATCAAGCCAGGCCCCGGTCCAGGCTCCGCAAGGGGCCCAGGCCGCTCCCCAAGCAGATGGCTCGACCGTTGTGACTGCACAGAACGCCGCTCTAAAGATGGATGATCAGGTCAGCCAGGCGCAGGGGCAGACGCGCTTGCCAGACGACTTCCCCGTGATCGAGTTCGCAGCGACCGTGGTGGAGGCCAGCCAGGCACAGCAAGCCAGCCCTCAGGCTCCGATCAGGCAGAGCACGGGCGAAAAGCCCGCTGCACAAGCCCAGTCACCCGCGCAGGCCCAGGCCACTGCCCCGTTGCAGCCGCAAGCTGTGCTGCCCGTGGAAGAGGCCCTGGCCGAAGGACAGGTCCAAGCCCAAGCGAAGCCCGCAGGCCAGGCCGCAGCAGAGGCTCCGGCAGTCCAGGCAGCAAGCCAGCCCATGGTGGCGCAAGCCGCAGTGGCGCAGGCTGGCCAGCCCGCAGGGAGCCAAGCTCAGCCATTGCCGGCAGTCAAGATGCCGGTGAGCCAGTTCAAGCTGCTGAAAGAGCTTCAAGGCAGCTTGAAGAGCTTAGACCAGGAGCCAAGCGATGGGACCTCCATCGCGCCGGCATCTGGGTTCAAGCAGCTGGCAGATGACCTGATGAAAGAATATGCCTTGAACAAGACGGTCTTCAACCAGGCCGTGCAAGAGTTGGACGCGCTCAAGACCACCAGCCAGCTCAGCATCCAGCTGAAGCCAGAGGCCCTCGGCAAGCTCGAGGTGACCCTGGTATCAGAGGGGGGCAAGCTGGCGGCCCGCATCGTGGCCGCGACACCCGAGGTTCAGCAAGCGCTGGCGAACAACCTGCCAGCCTACAAGCAGGCCCTCGAGAGCCACGGCATCATGGTGCAGGAGCTCTCGGTCTCGGTGCGATCTGACTTGGGTCAAGGCTTCCAGCAGCAGCCCCAGCAGCAGGAGCAGAGCTGGGGAATCCTCAAGCCGGCCAATGACCCGGCGGCACCGGTGACGGTCCCTAACGCCTTCGCCGATCCCCTGGGCTACACAGGCAGGCTCAGCACTCTGGCCTGAACTCAGGCCAGCACACCGGCTTCGGCCGGTGAGGAGGCAAGGATGAGCACTTCAGCCACAAACTCTACCAGCGCGCTCAGCAGCCTTTACAACAACGCTTCTTCATCCACCCTGGCGACCTCTCAGTCGCCACAGGACCTGAAGAATGAGTTCTTGCAGATGCTGATGACGCAGCTGAAGAATCAGGACCCGACCAACCCGGTTGATGACACTGCCATGCTCGGCGAAGAGGCTCAGTTCTCCTCGCTCGAGCAGATGCAGAACATGAACCAGAACCTGGTCAGCCTGATGTCCATGCAGAATGTCAGCCAGGCGGTCAGCCTGGTCGGAAAGAGCATCACCGGTGTTGACGCCAACGGCGCTGCGGCCTCTGGCCAAGTCGCCAGCCTGGTGTTCAACAGCGGCACCCCTGAGCTGAAGCTGGCTGATGGGAGCATCGTTCCGCTCTCCAACATCCAGACCATCAGCAACTAAGGGCGACCATGGCCGGCAACGTCAACAACATAAGCCAAGCGGCCGCGAGCCTGCAGGCAGGGGCGACCCTGCTGCCCAAGGCTTCGCGGACCACGGCCGGCGCGCTCTCGTTCAACGCGGTGCTCGAAGCCAACCTCACCAAGGATGTGAGCCTGAAGTTCTCGGCTCACGCCCAGGAGAGGATGAGCTCCCGCAACATCGCGCTGAGCGGCCAGGATCTCTCGCGCCTGGAGCAGGGTGTTGAGAAGGCGTCGCAGAAGGGCAGCCGGGAATCGCTGGTGATGAAGGACGGGGTGGGCTTCGTGGTGTCTGTCACCAACCGCACCGTCATCACCGCCGTCGACCTGGCCACCAGCAAGGACAGCGTCTTCACCAACATCGACAGCGCCATCGTGGTCTGAGCCAAGCAAGCTTCAAGAAAGAGCAACATCTCCCTTCCCAGCAACCAGGCCGGACCCGCAAGGGGGGCCTGCAACGCCGCCAACCGATCGCGGCGGCGAACAACAAGGAGGTAACACCATGGGTTCCATGTATGCTGCCATCTCGGGCCTTCAGGCTTCCTCGCGCTGGCTCGACGTCATCTCGAACAACGTGTCCAATAGCCAGACCGTGGGCTTCAAGAGCGCCCGCGTCACCTTCAGCGACCTGGTCAGCCAGGGCTTGAGCAGCGCCTCTGCCGGAGATGCCGGCAGCAACTTGGGCGGTGTCGACCCCAACCAGCTGGGCCTGGGCGTCACCGTGCAGTCCATCCAGAACATCTTCACCCAGGGTGCCATCGAGACCACGGGCAATGCCACGGACGTGGCCATCACGGGCAATGGGTTCTTCACTGTGAAGTCGGGAAGCCAGACCCTCTACACCCGCGCCGGAAACTTCACCCTGGACAGCAACGGCAACCTGGTCACTGCCAACGGCGGCCTGGTGCAGGGCTGGTCCTCGACCCTGCAGCGCACCAATGATGCCAACACCACCCGCATCACTGCAGCCGACAACGTGCTGGACACCGGCGATGTGAGCAAGATCGGCTCCATCACCATCCCCAGCAACCTTGAGCTGGCGCCCCAGGCCACCTCGGCTGACCTGAACGTGTCAGACAAGAACAAGGGCGTCATCTTTGGCGGAAACCTTGATGAGGCCACCCCGGCCAACGCCAACTCAGCCCTGCTCAACACGGCTGGCCTGGTTACCGGTGGCGCCTCGCAGCCGGTGGCTGCTGGCGCTTCGGTGGCGGCCAATTCCAACCCTGCCGTTGCGGGCGTCACCACCATCGCTGCCGTCAATGCGCTGGCTGGCGCCAACGATCCTTTCCAGACCATTAAGCCCGATGCAGTGACCACCAACACGGTCTATGACTCAGTCGGCCAGCCCCACACCATCACCACTTGGTTCATCCAGGTGGGCCAGACCAATTCCACCCCGGTCGCCAATGCTCCGCAGTGGGCCTGGTACAGCTTCGACACCACCACGGTCTCAGGCAGCGCGGTGTTCACTGGCACCCCCTCGGCAGCCAACTGCCTGGGCGGCACCGGCATCAACACCTCCGCTGAGTACGCGGCCACTGATCCCAACCTGCCCACCAGCGCCTTCGGCCTCATCTCCTTCAACGCTGACGGCTCGCTGCAGACCAATGGCGGCTGCGACAATGCGGCCAACACCGTGCAGAACAACCCGGTGCTGATGATTAACAACGAGCTGGGCTCTGCGTCCCCGCTCGGCGCCGGCACCTTCAACCCGGTGTTGGGCTCGGGCGCCGTCGGCAACACCGAGTTCACCCTCAACTTCGGCACCCCTGACACCTTTGTGGTGGCTGCGGCGTCGAACACCAATGGCGGCTTCGGCGAGAACATCGTGGCTGGCGACAATGGCCTGCGCGATGGCCTGACCGGCGACTACGGCAACGGAACCACCAGCGTGGTCGGTGGCGTCTCCACCTACACGCCGAATGACTCCGTGACCGTGGAGAAGCAGGATGGCTACAGCGAGGGCGTTCTGACCAACATCGCGGTCGACCAGACCGGCAAGGTCAATGCCACCTTCAGCAACAACCAGACCATCGCCGTTGCCCAGCTGGCCCTGGCCAGCTTCAACAACGACGGCGGCCTGAACTCGGTCGGCAGCAACTACTACCAGACCTCAGCCAATTCTGGCCTGGCCGTCTACGGCACGGCTGGAAGCAACGGCTTTGGCATCACCACCGGTGGCGCGCTCGAGGCTTCGAACGTGGATCTGACCGTTGAGCTGACCAACATGGTCGTGGCTCAGCGCATGTTCGAGTCCAACGCCCGCATGGTCACCACCGCCGACTCGGTGATGAGCGACCTGGTCAACCTGGGCCGCTAAGCAGCACTGAACCCGTGAACCTGCCCGGCGCCTGATGGCCGGGCAGGGGATCGGTCCTAGGGTGTGAAATGATCCAATTGACCCGCTTGAACGGCACAGAGATATTCATCAACAGCGACATGATCGAGACCATAGAAAAGACCCCCGAGACCGTCATCTCTCTCGTCAACGGGAAGAAGCTGACGGTCAAAGAACCGCCGCAAGATGTGGTTGACCGGGTGATACGGTTCCGCCAGGAGATCACCAGGCCGGTGATCAAAGACTGAGATCGGGACCTGACTTCGTCTTCTTTCAACTAAGGAGGTATCGCTTTGGACATCTCGACCATTGGCGGCTTGCTCATCGGCTGGGGCGGTCTGGTTCTCGCCATCCTTTGGGAAGGCGATTGGAGCCCTCACGTCATCGTCACTTTCTTTAATCCCTCGGCCTTCATGCTCATCGCCCTGGGCACCTTTGGCGCGACCGTTATCGGCTTTCCTTGGAGCGTAACCAAGGGCGCTATGGCCATCCTCAAGAAAGCCTTCATGGAGGAGGTCTTCGACCCGCGCGAGACCATCACCATGATGGTCGGCTTTGCCACCAAGGCCCGCCGCGAAGGACTGCTGGGCCTTGAAGAGGACATCGCTGGCCTGAGCGATCCCTTCCTCAAGAAGGGCCTGCAGCTGGTGGTGGACGGCACCGAGATGGAGATGGTGCGCAACATCTTGGAGAATGATCTGAGCAGCCTTGAGACCAGGCATAAGATGGGCGAGAGCTACTTCGGTTCCATGGGCGGCTATGCCCCCACCCTGGGCATCATCGGAACTGTGGCCGGCCTGGTCCACGCGCTGTATTCCATCACAGACCCCAGCAAGCTCTCGGGAGCCATTGCCGTGGCCTTCTTGGCCACCTTCTACGGCATCTCCTCGGCCAACTTGATCTTCCTGCCGCTGTCAAGCAAGCTGAAGGTGCGCAGCCATGAGGAGATAATGGTCCGCACGCTCATGATCGAGGGCGTCCTCTCCATCAGCGCTGGCGACAACCCCCGCATTGTTGAAGAGAAGCTCAAGGCCTATCTCAATCCCAAGACCAAGGCCGCCATGGAAGCTGCTGCCGCTGCTGGTGAAGCTGCTGCCGCCAAGTAAGAGCGCACTGACCCTAGCCTAACTTTTCTCCTCTTTTCAAGGTTGGTATGGCCAAGCGAAATAAGGAACCAGACAAGGAGATGGAGTCAGCGGGCATGATGCGTTGGCTTTTGACCTACGCCGACCTGATCACCTTGCTGTTGGCATTCTTCGTTGTCATGTATGCCAGCAGCAACATCGACCAGGTCAAATTCCAAGCCTTGTCTCAGGCCATGTCTGCGGCCTTTGGCTTGACGGGCAACCCTGCCCTGCTCAATGGCGGCGGCACGGAGGGCGCCAAGCCCATCGTGTTCCCAGCCAGCCAGCTTCAGCTGCAAGAGCTGAAGAACAAGCTGGCCAAGCACATCCTCGAGCAGAGGCTGGACCCGGCCATCAACCTGCACATGAACGAGCGCGGCCTGCTCATCCGCATCTATGCGGACAAGGTGCGCTTCGAGAAGGGCAAAGCCGCCCTGTCACCAGATTATCGCCGGCTGCTCGACAAGATCGCCGACATACTGGCCACCACCCCCAATGCCATCCAGGTCAACGGCTACACCGATGACCAGCCTGTCAAGAAGGGGAGCGGGGAGCGCAGCAACTGGGAGCTCTCCAGCGAGCGGGCTGTCAACACCGTTCGCTACCTCATCAAGCGAGGCATCGCTGGCGAGAGGCTCAGCGCTGCTGGCTGGGCAGAGTACCACCCCATCGTTGCCAATGCTGATGAGGTCCACCGCTCCATCAACAGGCGCATCGATATCCAGGTGTTCAAGGCCCCCATCCTCGATGAGATCATGAACGGGAACAAGGTCGAGGAACCCTCAACACCCACCCCGCTCAGTCCCAAGCCGACACCCCAGCTCGACAAGGGCGGGGACCTCAACCTCAAACCCCTCACGTTCTAGGCCCAAACACCATTCTTGAAAAGGAGGCCCAGCTTTATGGCTGAAGACGCCGGTTCCAAAAAGACACTCCAGATCATCCTCATCGCGGTCATCGCATCCCTGGTGGTCAGCCTGGCCAGCGCGGGTGCGAGCCTGTTCTTCCTCATCAACCGCACCAACGTGCCCAAGCAGAAGGTCATCGAGCCCCGCCCCGAGCTGGGCAAGATGGAGAAGATGGGCGAGTTCACGGTCAACCTGGCCGACACCGAAGAGGCCCACTTTGTGCGCACCACCATGGAGCTCGAGCAGAACTTCGGCTCCGCGCCGGAATTCGGCAATGAGCTGATGCAGCGCAAGAGCCAGCTCCGCGACGTGGTCATCGCTGTCCTGTCCAGCAAGCTGGCCAAGGACCTGAAGACCCCCGAGGGCAAGGATGCGCTCAAGGAAGAGGTCAAGGAGCGCATCAACTCCGTGCTCTCCCGCGGACAGATCGCCAACGTCTACTTCACCGAATTCGCCGTCCAGTAACAAACGCTGGAATCTAAGGAGAGCCCATGGCGGAAGACCTGCTGTCCCAGGGCGAGATCGACGCATTGATGGCGGGCTTGGCCAGCGAGCAGACCGAGCAAGGGCCTTCCGAAGCCGAAGCTTCGGAAGACGCCCCGGTCGCTCTTGCCAAGCACGAGAAGAAGATCAAGCGTTACGATTTCAAGCGCCCTGACCGCTTCAGCAAAGACCAGCTGCGCATGATAGAGATGATGCATGAGAGCTTCGCGCGCCACTTTGGCGCCGCGCTCTCGACCACCATCCGCACCATCGCAGAGGTCAAGATCCTCTCGGTCAAACAGGCCACCTACGCTGAGTATGTGACCACGGTGCCCAACCCTTCGGCGATCAACGTCTTCAGCGTTGACCCGCTGAAGGGCAACTGCATCCTTGAGTTCACCCCCTCGATCGTTTTCACCATCATCGACCGCATCCTCGGCGGCCCTGGCAATCCCATGGCCAAAGAGCGCGAGCTGACGGACATCGAGCAGGTGATCGTGGGCAAGGTGGCCATCAAAGCGCTGGATTCGCTGCACGATGTCTGGAACCGGGTGGTGGTGCTGAACCCTGAGATCAAGGCCAAGGAGACCAACATCCAGTTCGTGCAGCTGGTGGCTCCCAATGAGATGACCTTGGTCATCCGCTTTGAGATCACGGTCAAAGAGCAGAAGGGGGAGATGAGCATCTGCTTGCCCTATCTGGTCCTTGAGCCTGTCATCCCCAAGCTCTCGACGCACAGCTGGTTCACCACCGGCGGCAACACCGCGGACACCAAGACCAAGGACAACCTCAAGGCCCGGCTCAAGCACACCATGGTTCCCATGAGCGTCAAGGTGGGCAAGAGCATCCTCTCCACGCGCGAGCTCATCGATTTGAAGGTTGGTGATGTCATCAAGCTCGGCACCACCGTGCAGGATGACCTTGAGATCTTCGTGGAGAACCGCTGCGTCTTCGGCGGCCGCCCCGGCGTGGCCCATCACAAGAAAGCTGTCATGATCACGCAAGTGCACGAGAGCAGTCTGTTCGAATAGACAGGTCGCCAATCGAATTCAATCGCCCCTTGGAGGTTCTGGCATGGTGAATGCCGAGTTGATCAACGAGACCCAGCGCGCGGCGCTTGGGGATGCGCTTTCAGCGGCCGCTGACTCGGCCGCCAGCACTCTGACCGGCCTCCTTGGCCGTCAGGTCACCCTCACCCCCTCTGGGCTCAGCAGCGTGGGCCTGGCAGAGGTCCCTGGCGCCTTTGGCGGCAGGCTGGCGGTCTCCAAGATCAGCCTGAGCGCGGGCGCAAGCGGAGCCGGCGCCCTGGTTCTGGCTGAGAAGGATGCCGCCCTGCTGGCCGACCTGATCATAGGCCAGGACGGGTCTTCCGCCCCTGAGACCCTGAGCGAGCTGCACCTCTCCGCCATCGGGGAAGTGGCCAATCAGACCGTCACCGCCTTCATCGGCGGGCTGAGCAAGGCCCTGGGCAAGAAGTTCAGCGCCACCAGCTCGGACGTGGAGGTCGCAGGCGACCTCTCAAGCATGGCCAAGGCCCTGGGCGCCTCTGTCGTGCTGCTCGATTTTGACCTCGCTGTCGAGGGCGCTGCCCCTGGCCGCCTGGCAGTCGCGCTCTCTGGCGCAGCTGCCTCCTCCATCACCGGCGGCAACGCACCGGCGGCAGCAGCCCCGGCTGCTGGCGCTGGCTTCAGCGCAGCCAACACCTTTGGCGGCGGCGCGAGCGCTGGCACGGCCTCAGTCCAGCCCGCCCAGATGGCGGCGGTCGGCGAGGGCGGCCTGGTCGGCGGCGGCGCCAACCTTGAGCTGCTGATGGATGTGCCCCTGCAGGTCACGGTTGAGCTGGGCCGCACCCACAAGACCGTGCGTGAGATCCTGGCCTTCGGCTCAGGCTCTGTGGTCGAGCTGGACAAGCTGGCCGGCGAGCCCGTTGACATCTTGATCAACGAGCGCCCCATCGCCAAAGGCGAGGTTGTGGTGATCGATGAGAACTTCGGCATCCGCATCACTGAGATCCTCGCTCCCCGCGAGCGCGTAGCTCTCTGATCCACCCCATTCCTAGAAGGGACTCCGGCGCTGCGCCCGAAGTCCCTTCTTTTTTTTCCTGCGGGCCTGGCCCGCTCAAGGAAGCGCTTTGAAACCCATCCTGACCTTCTTCAGCCTGCTCAGCTCAGCCGCTCTGCGGGCCGCGAGCCCGGCCCCGACGCCCGATGCGGGCTACCTGGGCGGAGCACTGCAGGACATGCAGGCTCAGCAAGCGGCGCCGGCGCATGCCCCCAACCTGCTGCCCACGCTCCTGAACATCGTGATCTCGCTGGCCGTGGTGGTGCTCCTCATCTATGGCTTCCTATGGCTCTTGCGGCGCTGGCAATCCTCGCGCCAGGCATCGGGCTTGGGCGCCGAGGAAGCGGCCGACCGCGGGCTGCACATTCTGAACCGCGCCTGGTTCGACAACCAGCGCGGGGTGGCTCTGGTCGAAGCCGGGGATGAGGTCTTTGTGGTGGGGCTCGGCGAAGACATCACGCTTTTGGGCCGCATCAGCGACCCCGGTCAAGTGGAGCGACTGCGCAGCGCCTCGCCCGGCCCTGGCCTTCTGCGCTCGTTCCCGCAGCAGCTGGACAAGGTGGCGGGCCTGCTCCGCCAGAAGCAATGGACCAAGAGCCGCAAATCCATCAAGACCCAAGCAGACCAGCTCAAGGAGCAGGCCGCCAAGCTCCGCGACCTGGGCTCCCGCGAGGACAAGCGATGAAACGAACGAGCCTACTCTTCGCCGCCGTGGCCCTGAGCGCCCTGGCGCTGGCTGCCGCCGCCCATGCCGCCACTGTGCCGCTCCCCAAGATCGAGCTTGGCGTGGGCCAGGCTTCCAGCCCCAAAGAGGTGGCCACCTCCCTCGAGGTGCTGCTGGTCCTCACGGTGCTGACCCTGGCGCCGGCCATACTCATCCTCACCACCAGCTTCACCCGCATCGTCATCGTGCTGGGCTTCCTGCGGCAGGCGCTGGCCACTCAGCAGATCCCGAGCAACCAGGTGCTGCTGGGCTTGGCCCTGTTCTTGACCTTCTTCACCATGAGCCCCACCTTCAACACCATGAACCAGGATGCGCTGCAGCCCTATCTGAGCAACAAGATCAGCCAATCAGTAGCCCTGGACAAGGCGGTCAAGCCCCTGCGCGAGTTCATGTTCCGCCAGACCCGCGAGAAGGACCTGGCCCTCTTCGTCTACCTGAGCAAGAGCCCACGCCCGGCCACTCCCGATGACGTGCCCACCATGGTCCTCATCCCGGCCTACATCATCTCCGAGCTGAAGACCGGCTTTGAGATGGGCTTCATCATCTACATCCCGTTCCTCATCATCGACATGGTGGTGGCCAGCACTCTCATGAGCATGGGCATGCTCATGCTCCCGCCCGTCACCATCTCCTTGCCCTTCAAAGTGCTGCTCTTCATCATGATCGACGGCTGGCATCTCATCGCCCGCTCGCTGGTCACCAGCTTCCACTGAGCGCCGAGCCATGACCCTAGACTTCGTCCTAGACCTTGGCAAGCAGGCTATGCTGCTGACCCTGCTCATCGCGGCGCCCATCCTGCTGCTAGGCCTGCTGGTGGGCGTGCTCATCTCCATCATCCAGTCGGTCACCCAGATCCAGGAGATGACCCTCACCTTCGTCCCCAAGCTGGTGGTGACGGTGCTGGCGCTCATCTTCTTTGGCCCGTGGATGATGGGCCTGCTGATCAACTTCACTGTCCAGCTCTTCAACCTGCTGCCTAGCCTTTCCAGGTGACCGCCATGACGGTGGACGCCTTTGACCTCACATTCCGCCAGGTCGAGACCTTCGCCCTAATCCTCACCCGGGTCAGCGCGCTCTTCACGGTCGCCCCGGTCTTCGGCAACTCCAACATCCCGGTGCAGGTCAAGGCTGGGGCCATCGGCCTCATCAGCCTGCTCTTGGCCCTCACCATCCCCCCACTGGCCCTGCCAGTCTCCCCAGACTCGCTCACCCTGGCCAGCCGCGTCCTCACCGAGTTCCTGGTGGGGGTCGCCATCTCTTACAGCGCTTACCTGCTCTTCGTCGGCATCCAGCTGGCTGGACAGATCATCGACATCCAGATGGGCTTCGGCTTGGTCAACATCATCGATCCCCAGAGCAACACCCAGGTGAGCATCGTCGGCCAATTCTACTACCTCATGGCCATCCTGGTCTTTTTGGCCATCAACGGCCACCATGTGCTGCTGCGCGCCATGGGGGACAGCTTCGCCCTCATCCCCCCCGGCAGCTTCAGCCTGTCCCGTCTCAACGCTGTCTCTGGGCCGGTCATGGCTGAGTTCTTCACCCGACTCTTCATCATCGCCCTGCAAGTCGCAGGCCCGGCCGTGGTAACCCTCTTCCTCACCACCATCGCCATGGGCATCCTCTCGCGCACCATCCCGCAGATGAACATCTTCATCGTGGGCATGCCGCTCAACGTGCTGGTGGGCCTCATCATCACCTACGTGAGCCTGCAGGTGCTGGGCGGCGTGCTCAGCACCGTGGTGTCGGGCATGGCCCTGAACATCACCCGCCTCCTCTCCGCGCTGGCTGGGACCTGACGCCATGGCTGAGCCCAACCGCACAGAATCGGCCACCCCGCGCAAGAGGGAAGACGCCCGCAAGCGCGGGCAGGTGGCGCGCAGCATCGAGCTGAACTCGGCGCTGGGCCTGCTGGGGGTCCTGGCGCTGTTCCATTTCATCGGCGGCTACATGCTGCGCGAGCTGGAGGCCATCGCCCGCTATGCCTGGGGCAACCTCAGCCAGTACAACCTCAGCGATGCCGAGTTCCGCCGCTGGGCCTTCTTCTACATCCTCAAGTTCATACTCATCTTAGGCCCCCTGCTGCTGGGCGTGTTCATCATCGGCATCCTCACCAACGCCATCCAGTTCGGCTTCCTCTTCACCACTGAGACGCTCTCGCCCAAGCCAGAGAATCTCAACCCCACCAAGGGCTTCAAGCGCATCTTCTCCCGCCGCACCGCGGTCGAGCTCTTCAAAGCTGTCATCAAGATCAGCGCTCTGGGCCTGACCACCTGGTTCACCCTACACGGAAGGCTGCCTGAGATCCTCAACATGCTCAACAGCGATGTGGGGGGCTTCATAAGCCAGATGGCCGCCTTGACCGGCCTCCTCTTCCTGAGGCTGGCCCTGGTCCTGCTGGTGCTGGCCCTGCTGGACTATGCCTACCAGCGCTGGGAGTACGAAGAGAGCATCAAGATGACCAAGCAGGAGGTAAAGGATGAGTTCCGCCAACTGGAAGGCGACCCGCAGATAAAATCCCGCATCCGCCAGCTGCAGAGGGAAGCCAGCCGGAGGCGCATGCTCGCTGACCTGCCCAAGGCAGACGTTGTCATCACCAACCCCACCCATCTTGCGGTGGCCGTGCGCTATGATGGCTTGAGCATGGATGCTCCCATGGTCATCGCCAAAGGGGCGCGCTTGATGGCTGAGCGCATCAAGAAGGCCGCAAAAGAGAATGGAATACCGGTGATGGAGAACAAGCCTTTGGCCAGGGAGCTTTATGCGAATTGCCCAGTGGGATCAGCTGTCCCCGGCTCCCTTTTCTCGGCTGTTGCCGAGCTGCTGGCTTATGTCTACCAGGTGCAGGGCACTTTGGCCCAAAAGGCAGAACAGAACCGCAGAAGGATCTACCAAAAGACCGGCAAGCTCCCGGATGTCCCTGTTTCTTGAGGGGGATTGGGCATTTGGCTTGTCAAAAATAGCCAAAAAGGTTAGATTATAAAACTGAAAAAACTTTGATTTCGCGCCTCAAGACCTCTTTTCACCTCGGGAAGGTTCATGGCAGACAACGCACTCAGTCAGCAGCCAAGCCCCCTCTCCAGGCTCACCAAATCGACGGAGATGGCAGCTATCGTCCTCATCTTGGGGGTAGTGCTGCTCATCTTCATCCCTTTGGCGCCGGTGTTTTTGGACATCCTGCTCGTCCTGAACATCACCTTCGCCCTGCTCATCCTGCTGGTGACGCTCTACACGCTGGAGCCCCTGCAATTCAGCGTCTTCCCAGGGCTGCTGCTGGTCACCACCATGATGCGCTTGGGGCTGAATGTTGCGGCCACGCGCCTCATCCTCACCGAGGGTAACTCGGGCAGCGCCGCGGCTGGCCATGTCATCGAGGCGTTCGGCACCTTCGTGGGCGGCAAAGAGCCCGTGGTGGGACTGGTCATCTTCCTCATCCTCATCATCATCCAGTTCGTGGTCATCACCAATGGCGCCCAGCGCGTCAGCGAGGTCGCGGCCCGATTCACCTTGGATGCCATGCCCGGCAAGCAGATGGCCATCGATGCTGACCTCAACGCCGGCCTCATCAGCGAGGATGACGCCCGCACTCGCCGTCGCAACATCCAGCGCGAGGCAGACTTCTATGGCGCCATGGATGGCGCCAGCAAGTTCGTGCGCGGGGACGCCATCGCAGCCATCATCATCGTGGTGGTCAACATCCTGGGCGGCGCGGTCATAGGGCTGGTGCGCAACAACCTGCCCTGGGACCAGGTCTTGAGCCGCTACACCCTGCTCACCATCGGCGACGGCCTGGTCACCCAGATACCGGCCTTGATCATCGCCACCAGCACCGGCCTCATCGTCACGCGCGCAGCCAGCGAGAACAACATGGGCACCGACCTGGCCCGCCAGCTCATCAAGCAGCCCAGGGCGCTGGCCGTGGCCGCCGTGGTGCTGGTGGTCATGGGCGTGTTCTTCCCGGGCTGGAGCCGGGTGCCCCTGCTGGTGGTGGCCGCTGGCGTTGGCCTGCTGGCCTATTACCTCAATTCAGCCACCCAGAAGGCCGATCAGGAGAAGGCCACCCTGGAAGCCGCCAAGCCTGTGCCGCGCGAGCCGGAGAACGTGGCCAAGCTGCTCACGCTCGACCCCATGGAGCTTGAGATCGGCTTCGGGCTCATCCCGCTGGTCGAAGAGGGCCAGGGCGGCGACCTGCTTGACCGCATCACCATGATCCGCCGCCAGACCGCCATGGAGCTGGGCCTCGTCGTCCCGCCCATCCGCATCCGCGACAACATGCAGCTGGCCACCGAGGGCTACAGCATCAAGATACGCGGCACCGAGGTGGCGCGCGCCGAGCTGATGGCTGGCCGCTACCTGGCCATCAATGCCATCGGCAGCCGCGAGACGGTGCCGGGCATCGCCACCAAGGAGCCGACCTTCGGCCTGCCGGCCATCTGGATCGAGGAGCGCCTCAAGGGAGAAGCCGAGCGCCGCGGATACACCGTGGTGGACCTGCCCTCGGTCATCGCCACCCACCTCACAGAGGTGGTGCGCTCCCATGCCGGGGACCTGCTGACCCGCCAGGATGTGCAGAAGCTCATCGACAACACCAAGACCGTCAACAGCTCGGTCGTCGATGAGCTGGTGCCCGGCTTGCTCGGCGTGGGCGATGTGCAGAAGGTCCTGCAGGCCCTGCTCAAGGAGAGGGTGCCCATCCGCGACATGGTGACCATCCTCGAGACCTTGGCAGACAACGCTCGCACCACCAAGGATCCCGAGGTCCTCACCGAGTATGTGCGCCAGGCCCTCTTCCGCACCATCACCAAGACCAACCTGAGCCCGGATGGCGCCATCCACGCGCTCACCTTGGATCCCCATCTCGAGCAGGCCATCGCTGACGCTGTGCAGCGCGGCGAGCGCGGCAGCTTCCTGTCCCTGGACCCCCGCATGGTGCAGCCGCTCTTTGGCAGCCTCACACGCGAAATTGAGGCCATGAGCCGCGCCGGCCGCCAGCCATTGGTCATCTGCTCGCCCGCGGTGCGCAGGCACTTCAAGCGCCTGGTCGAGAAGGTGCTGCCCAACCTGGTGGTGCTCTCCTACAACGAGCTCGACCCCAAGACGGAGATCCAGCCATCAGGTGTCGTGAACGCAGGCCATGCAGATAAAGCGGTTTGAGGCCCCTTCAGTCCAAGAAGCTTTGCAGCGCGTCAAGCGCGAGCTGGGGCCTGAGGCGGTAATCCTCTACACCAAGAAGGTCCGCAAGGGCGGCTTCTTGGGCCTCTGGGCCAGCGAACAGATTGAAGTGACAGCCGGGGTGGATGTCCCCATCCTCGACTCGCCCCTGTCCGCCGCCCCTCAGGCGCGGCCTTCGCGGCCAGCCCAGGCTCCCTCGGCTCCGCGCAGCCTGCAACCCCGGCGCCCGGCGGCAAGGCTCGAGCCGTCAGAGGGAAAGCTCCCCATCGCGCTGCCCGCTCCCCGCCTTGACCGCGAAGCTGAGCGCGAGCAGAGAAGGGAAGGGGTCTTTCAGAGCGAGCTCAACGAGGGAAAGGTGCTTGCCGGGCCCAACTTCGGCCGGCCCGCCGAGAGGGCGAGCCCCGCGCCTGACAAGCGCTGGCACCCCGAGGTCCTCCGCTTCGAGAAGGCCCTGCTCAAGGCAGGCTGCGATGAGGAGATCGTTCACCGCCTTTTGGACTCGGTGAGCTCGGAGATAACAGAGCGGGGCTATCCGCGCAGCGGGAGCCTGGTGCCCATGTTCCAGGCCCGCTTGGCGTCCCTTCTCAAGGTCTCCGGCCCCATCGAGCCCATGCCCGGCAAGCCCAGGGTGGTGGCTTTCATCGGGCCCACGGGCGTAGGCAAGACCACCACCCTGGTCAAGCTGGCTTCCCAGTACGCGCTGCTGCACCAGCGCAGGGTGGGGCTGATCACCGCCGACACCTACCGCATCGGCGCCGTGGAGCAGCTGCGCATCTATCGTGACATCATCGACATCCCCTTCGAGGCGGTGAGCTCGCCCGAAGAGCTGGCGGCCTCCCTCAATCGCATGGCTGACCGGGACCTCATCTTCATGGACACGGCCGGGCGCAGCCCGCAGAACCGCGCCCAGATTCAAGACCTGCGGGGCTTCTTAGAGGTGGCCAAGCCATCCGAGACGCACTTGGTGATCTCAGCCACCACCAAGAACGCGGACCTCCTGCCCATCGTGGCCAAGTTCGGCTTGGTGCCCATCAACCGCTTCCTCTTCACCAAGCTGGACGAGACCAAGACCTACGGCCTGCTCCTCAACCTGGCCAGCAGCTTCAACATCCCGGTGTCCTACCTGGCCACGGGGCAGATGGTGCCGGACGACATCGAGGTGGCGACGCCCGAGCGGATGGCAGACCTGGTGCTGGGAGAGAAGCATGCAAGACCAGGCTGAGAAGCTCCGCCAGCTGGCAAAGCAGGCCAAGCATGGCATGTCCCAGGCCGAGGCAGGCGCGCGCGCCCTGCTCAGCTCAGCACCCAGCCAGCCCAACGCAGCGCAGGTCATCGCGGTCACCAGCGGCAAGGGTGGGGTCGGCAAGAGCAACATCTCCATCAACCTGTCACTGGCCCTCTGCCGTCTCGGCAAGCAGGTCATCCTCTTCGACGCAGACTTGGGGATGGCCAATGTGGATGTGCTGCTAGGCATCTCGCCGCAGTACACCCTGCAGCATGTGGTGCATGGGCAGAAGCACATCCACGAGGTGCTCACCGAGGGGCCGCTGGGCCTCAAGGTGATCGCCTCGGGCAATGGCATCAGCCAGCTGGCCAATTTGAGCAACCAGCAGCGGGAGCGCATCCTCTCGCACTTCGCGCTCATCGAGGACCGCGCCGACTACATCATCATCGACACAGGGGCTGGCATCTCGCGCAATGTGATCAGCTTTGTGCTGGCCGCAGATCAGAGCCTGGTGGTCACCACGCCCGAGCCCACCGCCCGCTTGGACGCCTATGGCCTCATCAAGGTGACCTGCCAGGAGGATTTCAACGCCCGGCTCTCGTTGGTGGTCAACCAGTCGAAGGATGAGCGCGAGGGCGAGGAGCTGGGCGGGCTCATGCGCACCCTGGCGCAGCGCTTCTTGGGCATGCACCTAGACTACCTGGGCAGCGTGCCCAAGGACCCCAAGGTCTGGCAGGCGGTGCGCGAGCAGAACCCCTTTGTGCTGGGCCATCCCAGCTGCCCTGCGGCCCTGGCGGTGAATGCGCTGGCAGAGCGCTTGTCCGCCACCCACGAGGCCAGCGCCGATCGCCGCTCGAGCCTGGGTGGCTTCTTCGGCCGCTTGGCCGGGCTCTTCAACCATAATTGACATCCTCATCATCCAGACTTAGGAGGGTTCCGTGAAGGAGATCACCAGCGCCTACCAGGACCTAGAGAAGCGCATGGCCGTGTTCATCGGCCTTGGCGCCGTGGTCTTCGTCAGCCTTTTCAATCTGGCCATGGGGGCCGATCTGACCAGCTTTTTGGTGCGCGGCCTGCTGGCCCTGTTGGTGTTCTCGCTGGCGGGCTACTGGTACGGCCATTTCATGGCTGGCCTGATCAGCAGAGAAGAGGCCCTGCCCCTGGAAGCTGCCGGCGACGTCCATGTGACCAGCACCGAGGCCAGGCCTGTGGAACTAGGAGAGCAGGCATCGCCGGTTGAAGCAATAATTCCCCAGCCAGCCACCGTGACTGACCCAGCGGCGGGACAGCGCTTTGACCGCATGCTGGATGATGAGGCCATCCCTGACCTGGCTGCTGAGCTGACTGCCGGCCCTGGCAAGAGCTGAGGCCCGGCATGGCCGACGGCCAAGAGCTGGACGCGCTCTGGGAGCAATGGAAGCGCAGCCACAGCCCTGAGGCCCGTGAGGAGCTGCTGGTAGCTTATCTGCCCCTGGTGCAAGGGGCGCTCAGCCGCCTGAGGCACGCCCTGCCGGCAGAAGCAGGCCGCCAGCTGGCGGATGACCTCAAGAACGCCGGCGTTCTGGGCTTGATGGAGGCTTTTGAGCATTTCCGCGATGGGCACGGGGCGGCTTTCCCCACATACGCGGCCCACCGCATCCACGGCGCCATGCTGGACGAGCTGAGGCGCCAAGACTGGATCTCCAAGCAGCGCCGCCACCGCTGGAAGGCCCTGCAAGGCGCGCTGCGCTCGGCTGAGCAACGGCTGGGGCGCATCGCCTCAGAGGCAGAGCTGGCTCAAGAGGCCGGCCTGAGCGTGGAAGCCCTGCGGCAAGAGCTTTTGGAGCTGGGCCCGGCCTCGCTGATCTTCTTGGACGGCTTGGAGGGCGGCGGCGAGGATGCGCTGGGGCGCTTCTATCACCCCATCCTCAAGCCCAGCGGCCCGGAAGAGCTGGCGCTGAGGAAGCAGACCCTGGAACGGCTGGCGCGCCTCATCGAGGCGCTGCCAGAGAACGAGCGGATGGTGGTTACGCTGGCCGCCTATGAAGAGCTCAGCCACAAGGAGATCGCCCGCTTGCTGGGCGTCTCTGCCCCCCGCGTCTCGCAGATCTACGCCCGCGCCGTGCTCCGGCTGCAGGCGGGCCTGCAAGGCCGGGCCTAAGACCTTCAGTCCCTGATTTTCGGCGCCCAAACCCAGATCCTCACAAGGGAGGCAATATGGTCAGCAAAGACGTCGATGGGTACATCACGGTCAACACCGCGGATGGAGGGCTGTCCATCACGGTCTTCCCGCCCCAGGGCCGAGGGAAGAAGATAGGCTTTGACCATGCCCGGCGCGAGCTCGAGCGGCAATACCATCAGACCACCAACATAAAATGGGATGGCGTCAAGAAGATCGTGGATGCGGCCAGCGGCAAGCCGCAGGTGCTGATGCCGGCCAAGAGCAAGAACGGCGATGGCCAGGTCTTCGTGCAGATATCAGATGACGAGATGGAGGCCAACCTGACCGTGCTGCCCCCCGAGAGAGGCGGCAAGGCCATGACTGTGGACAATGTTCGCGATGCCCTGGGCATGGCGGGGGTCAAATTCGGCGTGGATGAGGCTCTGTTCGCCGGGCTGGAGGCCAGCCTGGCCAAGATGTCGGACCCCGACCAGGTGTTCGAGCCGCTGGAGCTCGTCATCGCCAAGGGCCGCAAGGTCATCAACGGCGTGGACGCCAGCATCGAGACCTTCTTCGACAAGAAGGAGCCGTCAGAGAAGAAGCCGGTGGTGCCCAAGGAGGGCGAGGACGGCAAGGTCGACTATCGCCAGGTCCACACCATCGAGAACGTCACCAAGGACACGCTGCTGGCCAAGAAGATCCCTGCCACTGCGGGCGAGAGCGGCATGACTGTCACGGGCAAAGAGCTGCAGCCCAAGCCCGGCAATGACATCAAGGTCTCGGCGGCTTTGGGCGTCAAGGCGGACCCGGCTGATGAGAACACCTTCTTGGCAGACGCGGACGGCCAGGTGGTGATCAAGGACAACAAGATCTCTGTGCTGGCCCTGTATGAGATAAACGGCGACCTGACCATGAGCATCGGCAACATCGACTTCATCGGCTCCGTCATCATCCACGGCTCGGTCACCGGCGAGTTCAAGATCAAATGCGGCGAAGACCTGGTGGTGGATGGCGTCCTGGACGGCGCGGATGTCATCGCCGGCGGCAAGGTCTGGATCAAGGGAGGCGTGATCGGGCAGAAGACCCGCATCGTGGCCGAGGGAGACGTCAACGCCAAGTACATCCGCAACGCCTATGTTGAGAGCGGCAAGACCATCGCGGTCAATGACGCCGCCATGCACTCGCAGCTGATCGCAGCCGAGAAGGTGACCGTGCTGGGCGCCAAGGGCTTGCTGGTGGGCGGCAGCACCATAGCTGGCGTCGAGGTCTCCGCCAAGGAGATGGGCGCCAAGATGGCCACCCCCACCGACATCGAGGTGGGCGAGAATCCGCGCTTGCGCGAAGAGGCGCAAAAGGTGGATGCCGAGCTCAAGAGCATGGAAGACCAGCTGGACAAGGCCAAGAAGGCCATCGTCTTCCTCAAGGACATGTCGCAGAAGCTGGGCGATGCCATGCCTGCGGACAAGAAGGATATGCTCAGCAAGCTGACCCGCACCCAGTTCAAGCTGCTCTCTGACCTCAAGCAGGTGCAGGACCGCAAGGCCAAGGTGGTGGCGGCTGAGAATGAGCTCAAGACCACCAAGCGCGGCAAGGTCAACTGCCTGGGCCTCATCTACCCAGGCACAAAGATCACCGTCAACAAGGCCAGCCGCGCCATCAGCGAAGAGCTGAAGTACTGCACCCTGGTCGAGGATGATGGCGAAATCAAGGTGCTGCCGTACAAGTGAGCCGGCGGCAGCCTGACTGAAGGGAGGAGCAATGCGCATCGACGGCATGCCCAACGTCATCATGGCCTCTCCCGAGTTCCAGGCTGCCGCACAGTCTGCGATATTCCAGAGCGAGCTGTCCCGGCAAGCCATGAGCCTGCGCATGCACGACGAGCTCGAGCGTAGCCACACTCAGGTGTCGCAGCTGCATGCCGCCCACGAAGCGCATGATGCTGGCGTGCTGGACCCAGACCGAGACCCGCATGATGAGGGCCAAGCGCACCGGCAGCCCACTGCGCCGGGCCGGCCCAAGGCCAAAGAGAAGTACAAGAAGGGCTCACTTCCCCGGCCCTTCACTGGCCGCATCATCGACCTGAGCGCCTGAGCCCATGAACGACCTCCTCATCGGCATCCTCTTCATCCTCTACCTATCGATCATCGGCGCCTTCATCTGGGCTTGGCGCCTGGGGAATGCGCGCCTCAGAGCGCAAGACGAGAGGCTTAGCGAATCATTGGATGACCTGGACCTGGTCGAGTTCCAGGAGAGCGTGTCCCAGCTGCTGGACGCCCTGCACAAGGCAGGCGCTGAGCTGGTCCAGCAGGCTGAGGAGCGGTCCCGATCCATGCAGGCCCTTACTGAGAAGGGCAAGGACCTTGAGAAGAGACTGGCCCAGCGCCTCGCTCAATTCGAGAAGCAGCTGGCCAAGGCCGACAGCATGTACAGCAAGCTGGAAGCCCGCATCCCGGCTCGCGCCCCGCAGCCGGCACCCGCAGCGCCCGCTGCCCCGCGTAACTCCAAAGCCAGCCCCAAGCAAGCACCCAAGGACAAGGCCGCAGCGCGCGCGCAGGCGCCTGCCGGGCCGTCGGCGCTGAAGCCCCCTGAGATGCCGCATTCGCTCACTGAATCGGCTGCTGATGCCGATGAGGCCGCGCAGGATGAGGCTCCGCTGCTTGCCGCATCCGCCAAGCCCGCCGGCAAATACGCCCATGTCCAAGAGATGGCGGAGCAGGGCTTGAGCATCGAGCAGATCGCGCGCCAGGCGCACCTTTTGCCCGGCGAGGTGGAGCTGATCCTGCGGCTGAGCCGAAAGCGCTAGGCGCCCCTTAAATGGGAGCGCATCCGGACGATATATAGGGGGAACCCCCTTGGAGGCACCCATGGCCGTCAATGCCCTTGGCCAAACCCTGCTGCTCTCGCTCTCATCCCAGCAAGTCTCAGACCTGACCGATGGCCTGAAGACCGGCGACCTGCTGCGCGGAAGGGTGGTGGAGACCATCCCCGACCAGGGCCAGGCCATCGTCAACCTGCGGGGCATCAATGTTCTGGCTGAGCTGCTGGGCCAGGCGCAAGCGCTCTCCAAGGGCGACATCCTGCAGGTGCAGGTCAAGGCCTTGCCCCAGGCTGGAGATGCGCAGAGCCCGTTGACCCTGCAGCTGATCGACATCAGCAAAGCCGCCGAGAGCGCCGCCCTGCCTCCCTCGAGCCTGGCTGGCACTTCCGCCCAGGCCGCCAGCAGCAGCCTTGCAAGCGCCGAAGAAGCCCTCGCCAGCCTGCACATCGCCGTCACCCGCGACACTTTGGCCGCTGCCCGCGCCCTGCAGACCCTCAATCAGCCTGTCACCCCTGACCGCATCGCCAGCGCGCTGAAAGCCGCGGCCCAACTGCTGCCGGCAGAGGCCAACGCGCCAACTGACGGGTCGCAGGCCCTGCTCAATGCGCGCTCAGGCATACTCGCCCAGCTCGCCCAGGGCCAGCCGCCCTTGCGTCAGATGCAGCTGCAGCAGGCTGACAAGCTGCTTCTGCTGGCAAGCTCCGGCTCCGCCCAAGAGGTGCCCGATTCAGCTGCACCGCTCTTGCGCAGCGCGGCCCTATTGGCTTCCTCGCCGCCCCAAGAGGTGGCACCGCTCATCAATGCGCTCAAACAGGCCATCCAAGCCCTAGAGAGCCCTTCAGAGGCCTCACAAGCCCCATCTACGCCCATCTCAACCCTTGGCCTGTCCCCTGGCGGCCTGACCGCGCTGGACCAGGCCTTGGCAGACATGATGAATGCCAATCCTGGCATGACCCTTTCTGGCGCTAGCCAGGCCCTGCTCGCCCAGCTTGAACAGCCTCAGTCCAGCTTGGCGCAGAACCTGCAACAGAAAGCCCCTCAAGACAGCATCGGCCAAGCCCAGTCTTTTTTGTCCCAGGTAGCGGAACAAAAACCAACCTTGCTGATGGGGCCGAACAGCGCTGTCAACGCTGCTGATGTTCAAGCCAGCCTGCAGGCCCAAGGCATGCTCACTCAGACCTTTGCAACCCAACCTCGCGAACAGGTCCTCAATTCGATCATCTTCTTGCAAAGCCGCCAATTGCCGACAACTCCTGCCACCCTTGAACCCGTTATCAGCACCCTTACCAATGGACAAGACCTAGCTGCGCAGCTTCAATCGTTGCTAGAAGCATCAAAGAATGCGATTCAAGGCAATGGCAGTTTCTCTTCTGGCTTAAAGCAGAGCATCAACCAGTTCGAACAAAGCTTCTCTGGCCTTAGCGTGGATCCTGGCGCTGATCGGGTAGCCGAGCAGCTTCAACGTAATCTGTCATTGAGCGGCATGGACCTTGAATCCCAGCTGGCCAAGCTGCCAACGGCTGGCTCCTCCAATGCCACGGCGCAAGCTCAGCCCGCTGCCCGCCCTCTGGCCCAGCCAGGACCAACGGTGGTGGACCTGAAATCCTCCTTGATCGACCTGCAGCACCAGGCCAATCTTGAGCTAAAGAGCCCTTCTTTGCTGGCCGACCAGCGCCAGCAAGTGCAGAACATCTCGGATCAGAGCCGGCAAGCCTTGAACCAGCTCACCACTCTCCAGCTAGCAAGCCAGCCGGTGGCTGGCCGGGATACAGCCTCCCTGCAGGTGCCAGTATGGTTCGGCCAGGACCTGGTGCCCGGCAAGCTGAGCGTCTACTGGAAGCAGGGAAAGGAAGCCGCTCCCACCGATGCGGACCCTGTGCAAGTGGTATTTCTTCTCAGCACAAGGGCTCTGAAGGACGTGAAGGTCTCGCTCTCGCTCTACTCCAAGGATTGCCTGTGCCGCATCGACGTCAGCGACCCTGAGGTCCGCGACTTCCTCAAGCCCAATCTCAGCCAGCTGAAGGACGGCTTCAGCGCCAACACCCCCTACCGCCTGCGCACGCTCGACCTGGCGCTGGCAGCCTCCGCCCCGGCACAGTCGGCGCTGGCCAGCCTGGCCCCCGAGCCCCCCGCGCCGCAAGGCCTGTTCCTGAGCGCCTGATCCCATGCCCGAAGCCCAGCCCAAAACCCAGCATGCGGTGGCCCTCAAGTTCAAGATGGGCCAAGATGCCGCCCCTCAGATCCTGGCCAAAGGGAAGGGCAAGATCGCAGAGAAGATACTTGAGACCGCTCGCGAGCACGGGATCCCCCTCTACGAGGACCCAGAGCTGGTCGAGATCCTGGCCAAGCTGGACCTGGGGAACCAGATCTCCCCCGAGCTGTTCCAGGCCGTGGCTGAGGTGCTCATATTCATCTACAAGATGAACATGAAGAGGATGGGCAAGATACCGCAAGCCACCATCATCCCCCTTCCAAAGCGCTGAATCAGGGCGGGACGCGGCCCAAGCCGCCCCTTCACGGGGGCGGCTTTTTGCTATATAAGGGCAGGGGATGACGCACCCTGACCCCCATGTCCTCGAGGCTTGAATGGAGAACCTCTTGCTCTTCACCACCCTGGCTGCTGCGCTGGCAGCGGCCCTGGCCAGCGCCCTCTGCTGGCGCTCCCTGCGGCGGGCTGCCGCAGAGCCGATGCGCCTTGAGCAGTCGCTGGAGGGCCTGCGCCGGGCCTTGGCTGACGAGCAAGCCAAGGCCCGCGAGGAATCTTTGCGCGCGGCGCGCGAGCTGCGCGAAGAGCTTGCGCGCATGGCTGCCTTGGAGCGGGCTGGCAGCGCCGAGGCGCAAGAGCGCCTGCGCCAAGCCGTGGACAGCGGGCTCAAGGAGATGCGCGCCGGCAACGAGGCCAAGCTCGAACAGATGCGTCACACCGTGGAGGAGAAGCTGCAGGGCACCCTCGACAAGCGGCTGGGTGAGAGCTTTGCCCAGGTCTCTGACAGGCTCGAGAAGGTTCATCAGGGCCTGGGCGAGATGCAGGCCCTAGCCAGCGGGGTGGGCGACCTCAAGCGCGTGCTCTCCAATGTGAAGACCCGCGGCATCTTCGGCGAGATCCAGCTGGAGGCCTTGCTCAGCGAGACCCTGCCCGCGGAGCGCTACCACCGCAACAAGGCCACCAAGCGCGACAGCCGCGATGTGGTGGAGTTCGCCCTGCGCCTGCCTGGCCGCGGCGACGGGCGCGAGGTGCTGCTGCCCCTGGATGCCAAGTTCCCCATGGAGGACTACCAACGCCTCAACGATGCCCTCGAGAAGGGGGACCAGGCCGCCTGCGAGGAGGCCCGCAAGCAGCTGGGACAGCGCATCAAAGGGATGGCCAAGGACATCCGAGAGAAATACCTGGACCCGCCCTTCACCACCGCCTTTGGCCTGCTGTTCCTCCCCACCGAGAGCCTCTACGCCGAGGCCCTGCGCTTGCCCGGGCTCTTCGACCAGCTCAATCGCGAGTTCCGCGTGAGCCTCTGCGGCCCCAGCACCCTTCTCGCCTTCTTGAGCAGCCTCGAGATGGGCTTCCGCACCCTGGCCATCGAGCAGAAGACCAACGAGGTCTGGCAAGCCCTGGGCATCATCAAGGGGGAATTCGGGAAGTTCGGCGAGATGCTGGAGCACGCCCAAAAGAAGATCCAAGAGGCTGGCAACAGCATTGAGCTGGCGAGCTCAAAGAGCCGGGGCATGGAGAGCAAGCTGAAGAAGCTGGAGGGCCCCGCAGCCGGCCCGCTTCTCAATCCTGGCGAAAACTGATAGACTTCAGCCATGCTGCCCTTGCTCAAATCTCTCGAAGAAAAGGCTCTTACCAGCTCTTTGGACTGGCCGGCCGGACTTGAGCCAGCCCGCCTGGTCTGCCATCCGCGGGCGCGCAGGGTCATCCTGCGCCTGCAGCCGGATGGCGGGCTTGTGCTCAGCCATCCGCCCGGCTTCCCGCGCAGGCGGCTGCCAGAGATCGTCAGCTCGAAGCGCGCCTGGATAGAGCGAGCCAGGCGAGCCCTGCTCTCCGCCGCATCAGCCAGGGGGCCTGTCAGCCTTCCTGACAGGCTTGAAGCTCCAGGCCTGGGCCTTGCCTGGCCCCTGCAGCAGCTGCACCTGGGCCGCGCCCAGGCCCGCGAGAAGGGCCAGCGCCTCTGCGTGGGAGGGCAGGGAGATGCCGCGCGCCTGGCCCTCAAGCGCTGGTGCCTGAGGCGCCTGGGGCCCTTGCTCAAGGCGCGCCTGGACGCGCTCTCCCAGCGCTGGGAGCTGCCCTATCTCGGCTTCCGCGCAGGGTGGCAGCGCAGCCGCTGGGGCAGCTGCTCGCGGAAGGCGCGCATCAGCTTGAGCCTCCGGCTGGCATTCCTGCCTGCCGAGCTGGCTGAGTATGTGATGGCCCACGAGCTCTGCCACACGCGCCATCATCACCATGGCCCGGCCTTCTGGCGCGCCCTGGAAGAGATCCATCCTGGGGCGCGCCAGCGCCCCCGCCAGCTGCGCAAAGCCCAAGACCTGCTCCCTGCGTGGATAGACGCAGACCTTCAAGGAAGCTGATGCCCCTCAAGATCCGCAATGCCGCTGTGCTCGCCAACTGCCAGCACCCCTCCGCCAAAGCCCTGCTCAAGCGCTGCCTGGCCGCGCTGAGGGAGCTCAAGGTGCGCCCTCTGCTGGACGCCGACACCGCCCGCCTGCTCCCCAAGGATGAGGCGCCGCGCATGCCGCTAGACCTGGCCGTGGCCCAGGCCCAGCTGGTGGTGACCTTGGGCGGCGACGGCACCCTGCTCAAGGCCTGCCAGCCGGCCGCTCCCCTGGGCCGCCCTCTGCTGGGCATCAACCTGGGCCGCCGCGGCTACCTCACCGCCCACGGGCCAGAGAACCTTGAGGCGGCCCTTGCAGCCGCCATCAAGGGACGCCTGTCCCAGCTGCGCCTCTGCATGCTCGAAGCCAGGGTGCTCCACCGCGGTCGCCTGGTGACCAAGCGCCTGGCCCTCAATGACATGGTGCTCGCACGCGGCTCCTGGGGTCGCCTGGCCGCGCTGGCAGTGCACCTGGACGGCTTTCCGCTGACCCATTACCTGGCTGACGGGCTCATCGTCGCTACGCCCACGGGCAGCACCGCCTATGCGCTGGCTGCTGGCGGGCCGCTGCTCGAGCCTGGCCTGCCCTGCCTTGCCCTGGTGCCCATCGCCCCCCACACCCTGTCGCACCGCCCGCTGGTGATCTCAAGCAGCTCGAAGATCGAGCTCGCCATCCCGGCCTCGGCCAAGAACCTGGGGCTCTCTGCCGACGGCCTGCCGCCGGTCCGTCTGGCCGCGGGCGACCGCGTGCAAGTGGCCAAATCGCGCTTCCAGACCCTGCTGCTGGTGCCGCGCGGCCATGACTGGCGCGAGACCCTGCGCGACAAGCTGGACTGGCGGGGCTACTGATGCGCGGCTTTGGGGAGCATCTGCGCGCCCTGCCGCGCCCAGCCCGCGTGCTGCTGGGCTTCGGGGTGCCCGCCCTGGCGGGGTTGCTTGCCTTGGAGCTCCGGCACATCCGCGGGGGCCTGCCGCCCTTTGCCATCTGGAGCGCGCTCTGCGTGGCTCTGGTGGCCGGCCTGCATCCCCTGTCGCAGGGCAGGCGATTCCGCGTCTTTGCCGTGGCCAGCACCGGCCATCTGCTAGCCTGGGGCCTGCTCAAGCTCATGAGCGAGCATGACGTGATCCAAGGCTATGCCTCCTACGACCCTGTGGCCTTCGCCAAGGCTGCGGCCGTCTCCGCCGCCCCCTTCTTCCTGGGGCTGGCCTGGGACCTGGACCATGCGGGCAGCGAGGAATGGCCCTGCGCCATGGCCGGCCTGCTGCTCGGCCTGGGGCTGGGGCCGCTGCTGGTCGGCGGCATGCCTGCCGCCTATGTGGCACAGCTGGCTGCTCCTGTGCTGATGCTGGGCCTGGCCAGCGCATGCCTCGCCGAAAGTGGGCATTGGTGCATTGGCTTCGACTGCCGCGCCTCCCTGCGCGGGCTGGCCCTGCTCAACCTTCTGGCCCTGTTGGAAGCCTGGCACGGCCACCGCGTGCCCGAGAGCTGGACCTGGCTCTTCCCCAGCCTGCGCTGGCTTGCGCTGGCCTGGTCCATGGCCCCCGGCCCCGCTAGGCGGCTCTGGCTGCGCGCGCTACCGGCCAGCATGCTGGCCTTGGGCCTGGGCTTCGGGGCCAAGGCCCTGGGCGGCGGGTTCCCAGAGCTGGCCCGCGCGCTGACGCCGGCCGCCCTGGCCCTGGGCTGGGCGCTGGCCGCGCCCGGGCTTCCCGCCCTCGCCCTGGTGCTAGCCCTGGCTCTGCTGGCGCCCCTATTCGCGCAGGCAGCTGCTGTGCTCGCCCTGGGCTTGAGCCAGAGCCTGCTTTGTGAGTGCCTCTTCTTGCCCGCAGCCCTGAGCCTCAGCGCCCTGCCACAGGCTCTGGCCACCTATCGCTGGAAGCGCGCCTAGATGCTCAAGACCCTCGACATCACATCCTTCGCCCTGCTGCACCAGCTCTCCCTTGAGCTTGAGCCGGGCCTCAACCTGATCACCGGCGAGACCGGGGCCGGCAAGTCCATCCTGGTGGATGCGCTGGGCTTTGTGCTGGGAGGCAAAGCCGGGGCAGATGTGGTCAGCGCCGGCGCCGAAGCTTGCAGAGTGGTGGCCCTCTTCGAGGTGGCCCGCGGCCAGCAGGCCCGCCTGCAGGCCCTGCTAGAGGAGCGCGGGCTCCCTGCCTGCCTGGATGGCGAGCTGGCCCTCAAGCGCGAGCTGAGCCTCTCTGGCCGCAGCCGCTGCTGGGTGAACAGCGAGCCAGCACCGCTGACGGCTCTGGCCGCAGTGGGTGACCTCTTGGTCGACTTTCAGGGCCAGCACGAGCATCAGAGCCTGCTCAAGCCCCAAGAGCAGGGCCTGTTGCTGGACCTCTACAGCCAGGCCGAGGGCGAATGCCAGGCCGTGGCTGGGGCTTGGCAGGCCTGGCAGGGAGCTTTAGAGAGGCTGAGAGCCTTGGACATGGATGCAACTGAGCGCGAGCGCCGCCAAGAGCTCCTGCGATTCCAGGTCGAAGAGCTCTCTAGCGCCGGCGTGAAGGCAGGCGAGCGCGAGAGCCTGCTCAGAGAGCGTGCGCTGCTGCAGTCTGCCCTCAGGCGCGGCCAGGCGGCATCGTCTGCCATGGCCGCCTTGGACGGCGGAGACGAGGGCGCGGGCGGCGCGGTGCCGGGCCTGGCCACGGCCCTCAAATCGCTCAAGGAGCTCGCCGCGTTGGACCCAGCTGCAGAGCCGCTGGCCGCGCGCCTGGAGAGCCTCTCCATCGAGGCCGATGACCTGGCCCGCAGCCTGGCGAGGGCCGCGAGCGCGATCGAGGATGACCCTGGCCGCCTCGAGGCGGTGGAGGCGAGGCTGGCTCTGCTGGAGGCCCTGCTTCACAAGCACAAGCGCGATGAGGCGGGCCTATTGGCCTTCTTGGATGAGGCGCAGGCTCAGCTCAATGACCTGGTCGATGTAGAGGCCAGCCGCCAGGCCCTGGGGCGCGAGATCGCCGCCGCAGAGCAGGCATGGGGCCGCGCAGCCCTGGCGCTCTCAGCCAAGCGGCGCGCCGGGGCCGCGGCCCTGGCCAAGAAGGTGATGGAGCGCCTGCGCCGCCTGGGCATGGAAAAGGCCGCGTTCAGCGTGGCCCTGCCCGCCCAGGCCCCAGGGCCGCGGGGCGGGGAAGCGGCCGAGCTCATGCTGGCCGCCAACCCCGGGGAAGGGGCCAAGCCCTTGAGCAAGGTTGCCTCAGGCGGCGAGCTCTCCCGCCTCATGCTGGCCATCAAGGCCGCGCTGAGCGACCTGGACCCGGCCGACACCCTGGTCTTCGATGAGGTGGATGCGGGCATCAGCGGGAAGGTGGCCGAGGAGGTGGGCAAGGAGCTGGCGCGGCTGGCCAGCCGGCGCCAGGCCCTGTGCGTCACCCATCTGCCCCAGATAGCCTGCCTTCCCGCCACCCATCTGCAGGTCAGCAAGCAGGTCAAAGCCGGCCGCACCAGCACGCGCGTGGAGCGACTGGACGAGGGCGGCCGGGTGGAGGCCCTGGCAGCCCTGCTGGGAGGCGCCCAGGCCACCGAGAGCGCCCGCGCCCATGCCCGCCAGCTGATGGCCGCGGCTCTGGCGACGGCTGGCGCTGCATGAGCCTCGTCCGATCCCCCCATTACCAGCATTCAAGGGCGATAAGCCTGCTCGCCTCTATGGCCGCATGGGTTGGGCTCTTCTATGGCATTCTGCACCTGCTTTTGCTCGCCGGCGTCGCCATCCATAAGCCGCAGACCGCGGCACAGGCCCCGGCTTGGATGTGGGCAGCTTTTGCAAGCCTGAGCCTGCTGCTCGTGGGGCTGGCGATGGCTGTCCTATGGCGCGCCAAGCTGGCCCGCGGCTTCCATCGCCATTTTGGGGGCCTGCCAGCCATCAAAGCCGGGCCTGAGGCCGGCCATGCGCTCACCTTGACCGGCGTGCAGGGCGCCTTCGCCCAGGGTGACATCCTCCGCGCACAGCGCATGCTCGACCGCTGGCTTGACGCCCACCCGGACGACCAGGGCGCGCGCGCATGGCGGCTGATCTGCTGGGCCCACAACCCTGAGTTGAGCGGCTTGGTTGCTGGCCAGCTCGAGCTGGATGAGCCCGGCTCACCGCGCCAGCGCTGGCTCAAGGGCCCTGCCCGGCGCGGCCCGGCGCTCCACCGCATGGACAAGCCCTGGGCCCTGTGGGCCTTGGCTCTGCCCTTGCTGCTCTGCCTCTCATTGGCAGGGCTGGAAGCCTGGTATTTCAGCGGCCTGCTCGACAAGGACCTCAATGCCCGTATCTACAAGACCAACTTCGACTTCTTCAGCGAGGACGGCTTTGACAGGGCCGAGACCGAGCACTTCATCTACCGCTACCACAGCCAGAACGAGCTCTTCCTCAACTTCGCGCGCTTCCATGCCGAGCGCGCGCTGGAGGCGGACTGCGCCATCTTCGGCATGGATCCCTCGCAATTCACCAGCCCCAAGACCAGCCTCTACCTGGCAGACAGCGAGAAGGAGTTTTTGGCCCGCTCTCCCTACACCAAGAGCTGGGAAGCCGGGGTCACAGTGCCCGAGCTCCACGCCATCTACATGTTCCTGCCAGACAAGGGGGACCAGGCCCTGCAGGTCAAGAACATCCTGGGACATGAGATCGGCCATGTGCTCTTCAGCCGCATGTTCCCAGACCTGACCCGCGACACCTGGCTCAATGAGGGGCTGGCCATGTACCTGGGCACCCACTATGCCCATCAGGGCTCCACCATCCCCCAGGCCTACCTGCCCTGGGTGGACCAGCGCTTCTTCCAGGGCCTGCGCCAGCGCCATCTGCCCTTCAGCACCTTCTTGTCCGCCAGCCCCCAGCGCATGGGCTCCATCGGCGACATCAACACCTTCTACATGCAGGGCTTCAGCATCGTGGTGCTGCTGATGGACTATCTGGGCAGCAACGGAGGCCCGGGCCACTTCATGGCTTTTTTGCGCAGCTATGGGCGCAGCAAGGACATGAATCAGGCCCTGGCAGAGGCTTACAGCCCGCGCATCAAGAGCATGGATGACCTTCAGGGAATCTGGTTGCTTTTCATGACCTGAGGGGGAATAATCCGATTTTAAGGCTGCGGCGAAACGCGCCGCTTTAGCAAGCCCCCCCACGCCATCCGCGCCTGGACGGCCCCCAATACAGAGCGAAAATGGACAAGCGATTCTTGAAGAGCGAGGGCTATGAGGCCTTCACTGGAAATGAGCTCCTGCTGAAGGGCAGCCTGGAGGGCGGCATCAGCCTGCTCACTGGCTACCCGGGGAGCCCGGTCTCTGACGTGTTCGAAAACGCCTCAGACCTGGCCCAATACCTCAAAGAGCATGGCATCCTGGCCCAGCTGGCCAACAACGAGGCCCTGGCTGCGGCGCGCCTGAATGGCAGCCAGCTGGAGGACCTGCGGGCCATGGCGGTGATGAAGTCCGTGGGCCTGCATGTGGCCGCGGACGGCCTGGCCACTGGCAACATGGGCAAGACCGGCCACAAGGGCGGCGCGCTCGTGGTGGTGGGCGACGACCCCTGGAGCGACAGTACCCAGGTGCCCATCGACTCCCGCCGTCTCTCAGACCACCTGCTGATGCCGGTGATGGAGCCCTCCACCTTCCAGGAGATAAAGGACTGGATCAAGCTCGGCTTCGAGCTCTCCGCCGCCAGCAACCTCTACATCACCTACCTCATCACCACCAACCAGGCGGACGGCGGCGGCACCGTGCTCTCGTACCCCCTGCTGGTGCGCCCGGGCGTGCCCAGCACCATCAACAAGGTGGACATCGTCTCCGCCGACATCCAGGTGGACCACAGCATCCTGCTGCCGCCCCACACCGCGCGCCTTGAGCATGAGGCCTACGCCGAGAAGCTGCCCGCCCTGCTCGAGGCGGTGCGCGCCATGGGGCTCAACCGCCTGGAGCCAGGCCAGGCTGGCCAGCGCCTGGGCTTCATCACCGCAGGCTTGAGCTACACCTACCTGCGCCAGGCCCTGCGCGACTGCGGCATGGAGGGAGCCTTCCCCATCCTCAAGCTGGGCGTCACCTTCCCGGTGGACAAGCAGGCCCTGCGCGAGATGCTGGGCCACTGCAGCAGCCTGCTGGTGGTCGAGGAGAAGCGCGGCTTCATCGAAGCCCAGGTGCGCAGCAGCGTCTCAGAGATGAGGCAGGCCGGCGAGCTGCCCTTCCTGCCCGAGGTCTGGGGCAAGGACCTCCCCCAGGGCATGCCCGGCTTCCCGGTGGAGCATGGCCTCAACCCCGGCGTCATCCTCAAGCGCCTAGTGCCCCTCTTCGACAAGCTGGGGCTGGCCCTGCCCGCCGCCCACCAGGCCCTGGCGCTGGTGACCCAGGCCGAGGCCAGCCCGGTGCGCGTGCCCTCGCGCACGCCCACCTTCTGCCCGGGCTGCCCTCACCGCGATTCCAGCTCCATCTTCCTCGAGCTCTCGCGCGACTTCCGCGACCCCAAGTACATGCTGCGCGCCCACAATTCGCCGCCCAAGGACATCCTCTTCCATGGCGACGCGGGCTGCTACAGCATGCTCTTCTTCCCGCCCAATGAAGGCCTGATGCACAACTACTCGGGCATGGGCATGGGCGGTGGCACCGGGGCCGGGCTGTCGCCCTTCAGCAACAACAAGTCAGTGGCCTTCATCGGAGACTCCACCTTCTTCCATTCAGGCATCTCGGCGCTCTCAGACAGCATCAAGAACGACCAGGACATCCTCTATGTGGTGCTCGACAACAAGACCACAGCCATGACCGGCCATCAGCCCCATCCGGGCAGCGACTATGACCTGATGGGTCGGCCCACCTTCGCCCAAGACGCCGCCCGCGTGCTGCGCGGCCTCACCTATGGCCGCGAGATCCCCGTGGTGCGCGTGAATCCTGAGAAGCGCGACGAATACCGCGCCGCGCTGGAGGACCTCATCCTGCTGCCGGGCGTCAAGTTCGTTGTGGCCGACAAGGAATGCGGCATCACCTATCACCGACGCAAGCGCCGCGAGCGGGCCAAGACCCTGTCAGAGCTGGGCTACCTGCCGCGCGAGGTGCGCATCAATGTGGCCAAGGATGTCTGCGAGTACTGCCTGGAGTGCACCCGCGCCACCGGCTGCCCTGGCCTGACCGTTGAGGACAGCCTGCTGGGGTCAAAGATCGCCACCGACCTGAGCACCTGCGTCAGCGACCGCGCCTGCGCCCGCGTCAAGGCCTGCCCCAGCTTCGAAGAGCTGGCCATCTACCGGGCCCAGCCCGCGGTGAAGCCCGCCCTGCCAGACCACAGCGGCCTGCCCACCAAGCCCGCCAAGGCCTTTGAGGGCGAGTGGCGCGCTTACATGGCTGGCATCGGCGGCATGGGCATAGGCAGCGCCACAGCGGTGCTGGTGCGCGCTGGCATGCACCATGGCTATCGGGTGAACTTCTGCGACAAGAAGGGCCTGGCCATCCGCAACGGCGGCGTCTATTCGCACGTGGTCTTCACCAAGGACGAGCGCGTGGTGAGCCCAGTGACGCCCTACGGCCGCGCCGACCTCATCCTGGGCCTGGACCTGATGGAGGCCGCTCGCGGCTTGGACCCCCGCATGAACCTGCGGGTGGGCTGCCCGGACCGCACCGACTGCGTCACCAACACTGCCCGCAACGAGACCATCCTGAGCCTGCTGGGCAAGGACCACTTCGACCCGGCGGTCATCGAAGAGAGCCTGCGCAAGGCCTGCCGCAGCTGGTTCGGCGTTGACCTCTCAGCCCAGGTCACCAAGTACCTGGGGCAGAGCCAGTATGTCAACATGGCCCTGCTCGGCTGCGCCTATCAGCGCGGCCATCTGCCCCTGGACATGGAAGACCTCACTTTCAGCATCCGCGAGAACTTCAGGCCCGAGGAGGCCCTGCGCAACCTGGCCGCCTTTGGGCTGGGGCGCGACCTGGTGGAGCACCCTGAGCGCTACCTGGACAGCCCGGCAGAGAGCCTTGAGCAGCAGGTGGAGCGCTTGGCCAGGCGCCTGGGCTCGAAGCAGGCCCGGGCCTATCGCGACCTCTTCAGCGCCGCTCTCATGGGCCTGCAGCTGCCCGATGAGGAGCGGCCCCACCTGGCCCTGCGCCTCTTCGAGCTGATCCAATGGGGCGGGCCCGCCTATTCCCGCAGCTACCTGGACCTGCTCTTGAAGGTGCATCAGGGCGATGCCGCGAGCCAGGGCTGGGCAGCCACCAAGGCCGTGCTGCGGCAGGCCTTCAAGGTGATGGCCATCAAGGACGAGATCTACGTCTCGCAGCTGCTCATCAGCCCGGACAAGTATGTGGATGACGCACGCCGCTTCAATGTGAACCTGGCCGCCGGCGACCGCATCGTCTACAAGCACTACAACCGGCCCAGCTTCAACGTGCTGGGAAGGGAATTCAGCTTCGACTTAGAATCGCGCGACTGGCAGCTCAAGATCATGGCCAAGATGGGCTTCTTGCGCAGCATCCTGCCTGGGTGGCATGTGAAAGAGAGGGCCTTCCGCGATTGGTATCTTGAGCTGGCTTCCAAGTTCCAATGGCAGACAGCTGAGCAATATCAGGCCTGGGTCGAGATATTGAGCCTACCCGAAGAAGTGCGCGGTTACCGGGATGTGCGCTATCCCGGCATGGCTGCAGCTAGAGAAAAAGCTGAAGCTTTGCTCTTGAAGTTGAAGGCATAAAGCCAATATCTGCAAATTAAAATTCAAGGAAATCCCTAGAAAGAGAGCTTTTTCATGCAAACGTATTATATGTTCGTATAAGTTGTTGACTTTAATTAATCGGTGATTATAATACGACTCAGATGCAGGGCGGCAGACAAGGGCCGCCCATTCTTCAAGATATTAATTGAACAATGTTCAATTAAATTTCTTCACTCAAGGAGCAGCCATGAAGATGAACCCTCGCATCGCAGCCGCAGCGATCATGTTCACAGCAAAGGTCTTGTTGCCTGGCGCACCCGCCTTGGCCGCAGCCAACAGCCGCGATTTCTCCTTGGGAGTTGAAGGCGGCTTCGGCAGCGGCAGCGACCAGGCCCCCAGCTCTGGCTACGGCTGGTCAGACAATGACAGCAGATCCGGGGGCCTGGTGATGGATTACGGCGGCCCAGTCTTTGGCATACGGCCTTCTTTGCTCTACACCCAGCGTGATATGACCTACCACGCTCAAACTGACACCTACGATTACACCACCAACACGGATGTGACCTCAGATGCGGTGGTGCACCACCAGATGACCCAGCTGGAAGTGCCCATCCTATTCCGCTTCTCGCTTCCCATAGAGCCGGTGAGGCCCATGCTGCTGGTCGGGCCGCGCTTGATGCTGCCTTTGAGCGACCAGACCAGCGGCAGCGCCTATTCGGACGGCTACGCGGACCAGGCCACTCCGCTGGGCTTCACCCTGGGCGTGGGCATGGACGTGCCCATGGGCAAGCAGGTGGCCATGGTGTCAGCCCGCTATGACATCGGCGTGGATGGGCTGGCCAATGGAACGGGCGGAGAGCTCAAATTGATGGTGGGCATGGGCTTTGAACTCTGGCATGGCAATGCCCGCTCTGCTGAGGCGCGCCGCGGCACGCGGGTCGAGCGAGGCTTGGTCAGCAGCTATCAAGACCTGCGGGAGCTTCGGCACATGCTCAAGGAGGGGCTGATCAGCCCTGAGGAGTATCAAGATGCCCGCCAGGAGGTAAAGGACCGCTCAGGCTCGCATGCAGCCGATGCAGACATGCCGCCAGACCCGGCCCAGCCCGGCATCATGCCCTCAGCCCAGATCGCGCAAGGCCGCAAGCTGTATGAGGATGGGAAATTCGAGAAGGCCGAGGCCTACTTCCGCTGGCTGAGCGAGGAGAAGCCTCATGACGCCGAGCCCTTGCGCTACCTGGGCAATTGCATGTGGGCTCAGGGCCAGCAGCAGGAGGCCGCCGACATCCTGGCCAAGGCCGCAGACCTGGATCCCCAGCACCCAGCGCTGAAGCTCTGGCTCAAGAGCCAGGGCTACTGATCTCAAACTCAGAGGCACGCCATGAGCAACGCGACAGTGATGGACCTGCATCAAACGGCAGACAAGGATGGCAGCGGCCCTCGACCGGCCAGGATCTTCAGCCTCGTTGCATCCGCCCTGCGAAGCGCCTGGTATGGCTGGATGGCCCGCTCCTACCGTGGCTACCTCACCAGCCTGGCCAGCCGCCATGCGCAGCTGGATGCCGATGGCCGCGCCATGGCTGAGCTGGCCTTCGCGCGGGCCAAACGCCGCACGCCCGCCCTGGCGCAGCATCTGCAAGGGGCCGCCTGCTTTGCACAGGCGCCTGAGACCAGCAAGGCCAGGTACGTCCTCGATCATCCCATGACAGAGCGCTGCCTGAATGGCATGCTCCCAGGGCCGGGCTCCGTCATCGATGAGAGCTCTGGCAGCACGGGCAGGCCCTTCCATTGGGTGCGCGGGCCCCGGGAGCGGCTAGAGAGCCAGCGCTTTGTGGCTCACTACTGCCGCTTCATGTTCGGCGGACAGGGCCTAGTGACCTTGAACGCCTTCAGCCAGGGCGCCTGGGCCACTGGGCTCTCCATGGGGCTGGCTGCCAACCGACTGGGCATGGTCAAGAACACAGGGCCCGAAGTGGACAAGCTGATCGAGGCCATGCGCCTGCTGGGGCCGTCCCAGCGCTACCTCATCGCCGGCTACCCGCCCTTTTTGAAGCGCTTCCTTGATGAGGCCAAGGCCCAGGGATTCGCCCTGGGGCAGTACCAACTGCTGGGCATGGTGGGCGGGGAGGGGATGAGCGAGGGCCTGCGCAGCTACCTGCTGGCTGGCGGCTTTAGCGCGGTCTACAGCGGATATGGTGCCAGCGACCTTGAGATAGGCGTGGCTGGCGAGACCTGCCAGAGCGTGGCCCTGCGCCAGCTGGCTCTGTCCCATCCCGGCTTGCGCCAGCGCTTGTTCGGCGACGACCCCCGCCTGCCCATGGTCTTTCAGTACAACCCGACAGCGCATTATCTGGAAGCGAATGCCAGCGGAGAGCTGCTCTGCACCATCCTCAGGCCCAGCCTCATCCAGCCCCGCATCCGCTACAACGTGGGCGACAAGGGGGGCGTGGCCAGCTTTGCCCAGGTGCAGGCCGCCCTGGCGGCTGAGGGCTTTTCGATGGAGCGCCTTGCGCCAGAAGCCGCTCTTCTCAAGCTGCCCTTTGTCTGGGTGCATGGCCGCAGCGACCACACGGTGAGCGTGATGGGCGCCAACCTCTACCCCGAGGATGTGGAGCAGGCCCTCTATGGCGAGCCTGAGCTGGCACAGCTGGCCCAGAGCTTCTGCCTTGGCCTCACAGAGGTCCAAGGCGATCCCCGGCCCCTGGTGGCACTGGAGCTGAGCGCCCCGGAGCAGCCAGGCCTGGCGGACCGCGCGGCAAGAGCGCTGCTAAAGGGCCTCTGCCACGCCAACCCAGACTACCGGCAAGCCTTCCAAGAGAATCCAGCAGCCATGCTCCCTGTGGTTCAGCTCTGGGGCATCGGCCAAGGGCCCTTCAGCCAGGACGCCGGGCGCATCAAGCAGGTGCGGGTGCTCAAGCCAAATTAAGAGCTCAGCATTGACAGGCGGGCCCTAAAAGGGCAAAAGGGTTAGGGAACGAAGCCAGGCCGACCTGCTAAATGACCATTGTTCAATTCTCGGAGACACATCATGGGGCGCCGCAGCGAGCATACATTGGATGAGATCAAGGCCATGGCCATCGCGGCCGCGGAGAAGCTGGTCATAGAGCATGGCATCTCGCACCTGACCACCCGCAAGGTGGCGGCGGCCATGGGCTACACCAGCGGCACGCTCTACCTGGTCTTCAAGAACGTGGACGACCTCATCCTGCAGATCAATGGCCGCAGCCTGGACAAGATGCAGCAGCACATGCGCGATTTTGCCCAAGGCGAAAAGGCCCCCCGCGAGCGGGTCAAGGCCCTGTGCATGGGCTACCTGGACTACGCCAACATGAACCCCAACCTCTGGTCCCTGGTCTTCGAGAACCGCTGGACCGGCGGCTTCAGCCGGCCCAGCTGGTACCAGGCCAAGAAGATGGCCTGCTTCGCGCCCCTGGAAGAGGAGCTGAAGCTGCTGGCCAAGGGCCGCAGCGAGGATGAGGTGGCCCTGGCCGCGGGCGCGCTCTGGAGCGCCGTGCACGGCGTGCAGGTGCTGCACGCCACCGGCAAGCTGGAGGCGGCGCGCACGAGCCCTTTGGGGCGCCTGGCAGTGTTCCAGGTGGAGAACTTTTTGAGGGGGTTTTTGAGTGGTGCCAAAGCTGATGCCAGGCTAAAATCCTAGCTCCCAGCCCTGCCCAGGAGATCGCATGGGACCGATGCTAGGCCCATTCCCCATTTCAGACGTCGTGCATGCCATGGCTGTGGCCCTGGCCTTTCTGCTTGTCTTCCTGTCCGCTGAGGCCTGGCGCCATTGGGGAAGGCCCTACCCAGAGCTGAGCCGCAAAGCCGTGCATTTCTTCGGCGGCTTGGTGGCCTGCGCCTTCCCCTGGCTATTCCATAGCTCAGTCTTGGTCTGGCTGCTGGCAGGCGGCTTTGCCGCGGCCTTGATGGGCACCCGGATGCTCGGCCTGCTCAAGAGCGTGCATGGCGTGGACCGCGAGAGCTTGGGCGTGCTCTATTTCCCCATCTCCGTGGGCCTGCTCTTCCAGCTGGCCCACGCAATCCCCGTGCTCTACCTGGTCAGCATGCTCACCATGGTGGTGGCCGATGCCCTGGCCGCGGTGCTGGGCAAGGCTTATGGCCGCACCAGCTACCGGGTGGAAGGGGATTGGAAGAGCCTGGAAGGCTCGGCTGCCTTCCTGTTCGCCACCTTCTTGGTGGTGCACCTGCCCCTGCTGCTGATGACCAGCATGGACCGGCCGCTCTGTGTGCTGGTGGCCCTGCAGATCGCCGTGCTGGTGACCTGCTTTGAGGCCATCTCGCCGGCCGGGCTCGACAACCTGGTGGTGCCCCTGGGCGCTTGGTACCTGCTCATACACCTGAACCAGGCCTATGTCAGCTGGATGCTCATCCAGCTGCTGGGCCAGGCTGTCATCATCCTGCTGGTATCCTGGCTGGCCCTGCACCTCAGGGTCTTCAGCTTCTCTGCGGCCGTTGGCCTGCAGCTCTTCTTCTACGGCGCACTGTCGCTGGGCAACCCCGAATGGGTGCTGGCCCCGGCCCTGGCCGTGCTGGCTTACAGCCTCTTCGCCCACCGCCTGGGGGCCCATCTAGACCTGCCGGACAGCAAGGTGCAGCTGCAGCTGCTCTTCAACCTCACGGTGCTGCCCGCTCTGCTTTACGTTCTGAACAACGCCTGGCTGGACCAGCATTGGATCATGAGGTCTGTGCCCGTCTCGCCCCTGTTCTTTGTGGCCTACTGCGGCCTGCTGGCAGGCCAGGCATCCAGCCTGCTGCAAGCCCTGTGGCGGCATTGGCGCAAGAGCCTGGGCTGGCAGGGCTTGGCTGCCAGCCTGCTGCTGGCCATGGCCTGGGTGCTGCCCTTGAGCCTGTGGGTGGGGCCTGGCACCTGGTCAGCCAGCCAGCTGGGCTGGGCCGCGCTCTTCAGCCTGGCCAGCGGCCTGGGCGCCAGCCTGCTCTGCCGGATCTGGGGCGCAGGCAAGGGGAGCGTGGCGCTCTCCCGCCTTCAGCTGGCCGGCGCCAGCATGGGCATACTCCTCATCATCCCGCTTTACTTGCTCTTGCCCGGGGCTGGCCGATGAGCTTGGCCCTGCTCCGGCTCTTTGTGGCGAGCTGGGCCCTGCATGCCGGCATGAGCCCCTGGGCGCCGGCTCAAGCCATAAGCCTCAAGAGCAGCGATGGCCTGGCCATCACGGCTTGGCTGCACCACAATGGCCGCATGCAGCCCAGCAGCGCCCTGCTGGTGATCGTGCCGGGCTTCGCCCAGCGCGAAGGCACCGCCAGCATGAACGCTGTGGCGGGTGAGCTCAGCCAAGAGCGCGACTGCCTGATGGTGGACCTGCGCGGCAATGGCGCTAGCGCCGGTCGCTACACCTTTGGGGCAGAGGAGTGGCGCGATGTGGACGCGGCCCGATTCTGGGCCGAGGCGCGCTATGCCCGCATAGACGTGCTGGGCTTCTCGCTGGGCGCCTACACGGCCCTGCGCAGCGTGGCCCAATGGCCCGGCCACACCCACAGCCTGGCCCTGGCCAGCCCGCCCCCCAGCCTTGAGCGCATCGTCTCAAGCGGCGGGGCCCTGCTGCAGCCCCTCTGCTCGCCCTTTCAATCTGCCCTCTATGCCTTCCCGCCCGGCAATGACCTGCTCTTTCGCTGGGGCTCCATCTTCGGCGGGCATCCCAGCGCCTGCGGGCTGGCTAGCAAGGTCTTCATCCCAGCCGCCGTGCTTGTGGGCGCGCGCGACCACCTCATCTTCCCCAGCTTGAGCCAAGCGGTCTATGCCTCGCTGGCTGGGCCCAAGAGCTTCACCCGCATGCCTCAAGGGTTGCACGCTGAGCGCATGTTCTTGCAGGACCCCTCCGCCTTCGAGGCCTGGCTGCACCAGCAGGCCCTCGACCTGCCCTGAAAACCGCCTTCTCAAACACCTGAGCGATACAATTTGGAACAACCTTTTTCTTTCTTACTCATGGTCATACGCGTAAAGTACAACGATTGACCAAGGATACCTTTGTGCCATTGGAGGCAAGAACGATGCTGAATCGCGCTACCCTGGCAGGCTCAACAGCCCTGCTCCTCATGTTGGCCCTCTCGGCCCCAGCCCTGCTCTCGGCTGGCAGCCCTGCCGCTGCCTACGGCTTGCAAGACTGCTTTAGAGCGGCCTTGGGCCAGAGCGAGAGCCTATCCATAACGGGTGAAACCACCACCCAGGCTGAGATGCGCTATCGCGAGGCCATCGCCACCGTGGTGCCCAACATCTCGCTCAGCGGCGACCTCTACCACCAATACTATCTGCAGGGCTCCCCCAAGTCGCCTTTTCCAGCCCCAGACAATCAGAGCCTCCTCAGGATCTCTGCGGTGCAGCCCCTCTTCCAAGGCTTCCGTGAATATGCGGCTTTGAGGGCCACCAAGGACCAGCTGGCGGCGAGCAAGCAAGCCTATGCCTGGGCCGCCTGGCAGCTCTATTCTGACACTGCTCAGGTCTTCAACCTGGTGCTGGCCGCTGAGAAATCGCTGAGTGACATGCAGTCTGAGGTGGCGGTCTATGACCAGCGCATCCAGTTCCTCGAGGGCTGGTTCCGCATTGGCCGGGCCCAGGACACCGATGTCTTGAGCGCCCGCTCCGCCCAAGCCCAGATCAAGGCCCAGGTGGAGGCGGCCAAGTACCAGATCGCTGCCGCCCGCGAAGCCTTCGCCTTCTTGACTGGCCTGCCAGCGGATTCCCGCTTGAGCGACAGCCAAGCGCTTCCTGAGAGCCTGAGCAGCATGGCCGTGTACGAGGCAGAGCTGAGCAAGCGGCCGGACTTGGAAGCCGCCCGTTTGAACGTCGCCAACGCCAAAGAGGGGATCGCCATCGCTTGGGGGGCGCACCTGCCATCGATCAATGCCCAGGCGGATTATTACCCCTACCATTACGCGCCCAATGCCGACCTCAATTGGGACGCTTTCCTGAGCGTGACCATGCCCATCTTCATGGGCGGGAGCATCGCCGCGCAGACTCGCAGCGCCGAATCGGCCGCTCGCCAGGCCGAGCTGATGCTGCAGCAGGCCCAGCGCATGGATCTTGAGAACCTGCGCAGCAGCTACCAGAAGCTGAACTATGACCTCAGCCAGGGCAGGGCACTGGCAGAAGCGGCGGACCTGGCTGACAAGGATTACCGGGCAGAGACCAAGAACTTCGAGCACGGCCTGGTGACCAACCTGGATGTGCTGCAGTCCATGGTCACCTACACCAACACCGCCCTGGCCCGCGATAGCATCCGCTACACCACCCTCTCTGACTTTGTGAGCCTACAGGCCCAGATAGGCCATGTCCCCGGCTTCACACCGAAGCCCGAAGAAGCGAGGTAATGCGATGACCCTCTCTGACATCTCCATCAAGAACCCGGTCTTTGCCTGGATGCTGATGGCCGGCTTGATCATCTTTGGCGCCATCTCCTTCAACCGCATGGGCATCAGCCAGCTGCCGGACGTGGACTTCCCGGTGGTGACCATCAACCTGAGCGAGCCCGGCTCCGCCCCCGAGACCATCGAGACCAACGTGGTGGACCCCATCGAGGGCGCGGTACTGCAGGTTGAGGGCGTGCAAGACGTCACCTCGCAGAGCATGGAGGGCCAGGCCACCATCACGGTCACCTTCACGCTCAACCGCCCCATCGATGCCGCCCTGGCCGACGTGGAGAACGCCGTGGTAGGCGTGCAAAAGCAGCTGCCCACAGACCTGCAGCCCGTGCAGTACAGCAAGACCAACCCGGATGACAACCCCATCCTCTGGCTGGCGCTCACCTCCACCGACACCAGCAAAGCCAGCCTGCGCGACCTGATGATCTACACCAATGACGTGCTGCAGGACCAGTTCGCCAGCGTGGATGGCGTGGGCCAGATCCGCCAGAGCGGATACCTGGCGCCCATGCTGCGCGTGTGGCTGGACGGCAAGGCCCTCAAGCGCTACCAGCTCACCTCCACGGACGTCATCAACACCATCCTGAGCGAACACGTCGAGCTGCCCAGCGGCCTCATCGAGAGCAGCGGGAGCAAGGACGCAAACATCCGCACCCTGAGCCAGGCTGACAGCACCACCCAATTCGGGCAGATCCATGTCAACCAGCGGGGCGGCACCCCCAATTACCGCCCCATCCCGCTCTCCTACGTGGCCAACATCCAGGAGGGCATGGCCGACCTGCTCCGCATCAGCCGGTCCAATGGCGCGCCGGCCGTGGGCTTGGGCATCATCAAGCAGCACGGCAGCAACGCCGTGGAGGTGGCCAAGCTGGTGAAAGCCAAGATGGCCGAGATCAGCAAGAGCCTGCCCGAGGGCATGGCCCTGGAGGTGCGCTTCGATTCGACCCAATTCATCAAAGACGCGGTGCATGACTTGGACAAGAACCTGGTGCTGGCAGCCCTGGCCACGGCTGCGGTGTGCTGGATATTCCTGGGCAGCTGGAGCGCCACCTTCAATGTCCTCTTGGCCATCCCCACCTCCATTGTGGGCTCCTTCATAATCATGTACTTCTCGGGCTTCACCCTCAACACCTTCACCTTGCTGGGCTTGAGCCTGTCCATCGGCATCGTGGTGGATGACGCCATCATGGTGCTCGAGAACATCATCCGCCATGGCGAGATGGGCAAGAGCCGCCTGCTGGCAGCCCTGGATGGGGCCAAGCAGATCACGCCAGCCGCCGCCGCCACCTCGCTGGCCATCGTGGCCATCTTCTTGCCCATCGTTTTCGTCAGCGGGGTCATCGGCAAGTACCTGATGCAGTTCGGCGTCACCATGGTGGCCACCGTGGCGCTCTCATTGCTGGAGGCCCTGACCCTCACCCCCATGCGCTGCTCTGAATTCGTGCATGTGGGAGAGCGCACCTCTTGGCTGGGCAAGGGCGTCGAGCGCCTCTTCCTCACCTCCTCCGGAGCTTACCGCAGGGCTTTGACGGTGGTACTCAGGCATCGCTGGACCGTGCTGCTGCTGGCGATGGCCTTCTTCGTGGGCTCGCTCTTCATCGCCAAGCTGCTGCGCTCAGAGTTCGTCCCCGCGCAGGACCAGTCCAGCTTTGTCATCACCTTCAAGACGCCCACTGGGTCCTCCATGGACTTCACCGACGGGAGGATGAAGCAGGCTGAGGCATTCATCCGCAGCCAGCCCGACATCCTAGGCATCTATGACGGCGTGGGCGGCGCGTACGGCGGCCAGCTCAACTCGGCCTTCGCCTTCATCACCATGTACCCCAAGGGCGAGCGCAAGGTGGACCCCGTGGCCGGGCACCCGCTCACCCAGGCGGAGCAGATGGCCCGCTGCCGCAAGGAGCTGAGCAAGATCCCTGACCTGAGCGTCTTCGTGATGGACCTCTCCACGCGCGGATTCACCGCCACCCGCGGCTTCCCGGTCGAGGTGGGCGTGCGCGGGCCGGATTGGAAGACCCTGGCCAGCTCAGGCATGCAGCTGAAGGCCGCCATGGCCGCAAGCGGCATCATGACTGATGTGGACACCGACTACCAGTTCGGCATGCCCGAGGTGGATGTGATCCCCGACCGCATCAAGGCATCCCAGCGCGGGGTCAGCGTGGGCAACATCGCCCAAGAGATCAACACCATGGTCGGCGGCGTGTTCGCCGGCTATTACCCGCGCTCTGGCCATGAGGACCAGATTGAGGTGCGCCTGCTGCCTGACCAGCGCGACCAGGCCGGCCAGATCAAGGACCTCTACGTTCGCAACAACCGCGGCGAGGTGGTTCCTCTGATCGATGTGACCACCATCAACAAGACGGATGCCCTGCAGCAGATCACCCGCGACCAGCGCCAGCGCACCATCACCCTCTATGCCAATGTGGCTGCAGGAAAATCCCAGGCTGCGGCCATCGCCAAGGTCAAGGAGCTGGCCGGGCAGATACTGCCCAAGGGCTACACCTTGGTCTTCAACGCCGGCTCCACGGTCTTCACCAGCGCCATGCGCGACATGCTCTTCGCCCTGCTGCTGGGCGTGATCGTGGCCTACATGGTCCTGGGCAGCCAGTTCAACAGCTTTGTGGACCCCTTCACCGTGCTGATGGCCCTGCCCTTCAGCGCCTCAGGAGCGCTGCTGGCGCTGTGGGTCTGCCACCTCTCGCTGAACATGTACAGCATGATAGGCCTGCTGCTGCTGATGGGCATCGTCAAGAAGAACTCCATCATGCTGGTGGACTTCACCAACGAGGTGAGGGCCGAGAAGAAGCTGCCCGTGGACGAGGCCCTCTTGGAGGCATGCCCCATACGCTACAGGCCCATCCTCATGACCTCGGTGGCCATCATCGCTGCCGCCATCCCCGAGGCCCTGGGCCGCGGCGCAGGCTCTGAGACGCAGGTGCCCATGGCCGTGGTGCTCATCGGCGGCGTGATGGTCTCCACCGTGCTGACGCTCTTTGTGGTGCCTTGCTTCTACAGCTTGGTGTCGCACTTGGAGAGCCGCCATGCCCATGAGAACAAGATGTTGGAGGCCATGAAGGAGAGGGAGGCGCTGCAAGCCAAAGAGGCTGGCCTCATTGGTCTCTAGCCCCGCGACCCCTGCCGTGATCTTGGCCGCTGCCCGCTGCGCCTCCCTGGGAAGGCAGGCCGGCATCGCCACCCAAGAGAGCTTGGAAGCCGTGGCGCAGCGGGCTCTTTGCTTTCGCCCGCCCTGGGTCGCCCTGCTGCTGAGGCTGAGGCGCGGCTTGCTCAGACTGATGGGGCTGCAGAGCCCCCACCAGGGCGCCCTGCCCGCGCCCAGCCTGCCCCTGCTGCCCGGCAGCCGGACCGGCATCTACACCGTGCTGGCGGCGGAACCTGGCCTCTACTGGCTGGCTGCGGCACAAGATCGCCACCTTGACTCGTGGCTGGCCTTCCATGCGGAGGAGGCGAGCAGCCTCAAGCCGCGGCTGGTGCTGGCCACCTCCCTGGCCCAGCCCCATGGCTGGCGCGGCCGCATCTACCTGCTGCTCACCAGCCCCCTGCAAGCCCTCATCCTCAAGAGCGCCCTCAAGCCCCGCTGAACCTGGCGGGGTTTTTCTTCCTCTCAAGGGGGCTGAGAAGATATAATCAGCGGATAGGGAACAACCTCCTAGGGGCTTGCATGCTGCACAAGCGCTATGCCAAAGACATGGACCCAGCCTGGCTCATCACCCTGGCCCAGGCTGGCGACTACAATGCCATGGCCGAGCTGGTCAAGCGCGGGCGCGCCCAGCCCCGCCTGGCCGCCCAATGGAAGGGCACGCGCGACTGGATGCATGAGCTGGAGCACAGCAAGGACCCGGCCGCCACCTATGTGCTGGCCGGCATGGTGCATGATGGCTACGGGGTTGCCAAGGATCCCCGCCGATCCCTGGAGCTGCTGGAGAAGAGCTTTAGAGCGGGGCACAAACCAGCGCTGTGGGCCCTGGTGGACCAGGAGATGGCGCACAAGAACTTCTTGGCCGCTGCCATGCTGCTGCAAGACGCGGTGCACATGGGCATGGCCGAGGCGGCCAACCGCCTGGGCCTGCTCTTCTTGAGCGGCAAGGTCAAGAGCGCCGACCCCAACCACGAGGCCCTGCGCTGGTTCCTCAAGGGAAGCCTCTTGGGCAGCGCTGACTGCGACCTGAGCGCCGGCCGCTGCATCTACCAGGTGGATGAGGCCCACAGCCTCTCTGCCATGGCCATCCCCTGGCTGCGGCGGGCATTCTGCAAGCTCTCGCCCAATGAGGACGGCCTAGCCCCTCAAGCTTGTGCCGAGGCGGCGCGCCTGCTCTCTGACATCTACCGCCAGGGCGCCATGGACATGCCGCCCGACCCTGCCCGAGCCAGCGCGTGGCATGCGCTGGCCGAGCGCGTGGACCCGGCCCGCTCCGGCCCGCTGGGTGAGGACCATCTGGCCTGGCTGGAGGCCGTGCAAGAGGGCGAAGAGGCGGGGCTCAACCTGCGAACCCTGCCAGCCGCAGCAGACCCCAATTAATGAGGCATTGTGCGCGCACCTGACCTACTCATCTTGGCCGCAGGCATGGGCAGCCGCTACGGCGGGCTCAAGCAGCTGGAGCCCTTTGGCCCGGGCGGGGAGACCATCATGGACTACTCGGTCTTTGACGCCTTGCGCTGCGGCTTTGGGAAGGTGGTGTTCGTCATCCGCCGCGACTTTGCCGATCGCTTTGAGAGGGAAGTGGCGCCGCGCTTCAAGGGCCGCATCCCCGCCATTGCCGTGTTCCAAGACCTTGCGGACCTGCCCCAGGGCCGCAAGCCGCCCGAAGGCCGCAGCAAGCCCTGGGGAACGGTGCAGGCCGTGCTGGCCGCCCGCCAAGCCTGCGACGGCCCCTTCGTGATGATCAACGCGGACGACTTCTATGGCTGGGCCAGCTACCAAGCCATGGCTCGATATTTCCAGAGCCTCCCCGAGGATGCCCAGGGCCGCTATTCCATGGCAGGCTACACCTTGCGCAGCACCTTGAGCGAGCACGGCACTGTCACACGCGGCATTTGCCGCTGCGATGCTCAAAGCCGCCTCCTGCAAGTGGACGAGACCCGCGGCATCGCCCGCAATGGCCAAGCCGCGCATGCGCCTGGTCCGGATGGCACGGTGATCGACTTCAGCGGCGATGAGCCGGTGAGCATGAACTTCTTCGGCTTCACCCCTGACCTCTTTGGCCATCTTGAGGACCAGTTCATCAGCTTTTTGGGCCTGCGGGGCGGGGAACAGGACTCTGAGCTGCTCATCCCCCAGGCAGTGGACACCCTGCTCAAGCAGGACAAGGCCAGTGTTCAGGTGCTCAAGGGCAGCCCTTACTGGTTCGGGGTCACCAACCCTGAGGACAAGCGCGTGGTGGTCAACAACATCTTGGACCTGGTGCGCAAGGGCGAGTATCCTGAGAAACTGTTTGTTTGAAAGATTACAAGAGCAAATAACGCTTATTTTAAAGCTGATTCGGACGATTAAAGATAGTAGATAGAGGCTTGTCCGGCCTTGATTTGGTCCATATTTTGGAATATCATTCCGTATCAACTGCTGTGATTGGAGGCGATATGAAATGTTCCATCCTATGCTCAAGCTTTGTGCTGCTGATCTTGGCGGGCTTGCTCAGCCTTGCCAGCTTTGGCTGCAAAGGCTATGGCCAGACTGACCCACTTGGAGCCAGCGGCGCTGGCGGCGGAGGCGGAGCTGGTAGCGGTGGGGGTGGGGGTGGCACTGCTCCTACGGCAACCCCGACACTGATCATCATCAGCATTGCTCCACAATGCTCCGGCGCAGCTGGAGCCAACAGCTTTATGTTCGCCACCACCACCGGGCTTTTCAAGTCCTCATACAGCACTGCTACTGCGCAGCAATTCGCCTGTGGCGCCACCCTTGAGATCAACAACGTGCTCAATGGCGACTATAAAGCCGAAGCAGAAGCGGATCTCTTGCCCATCATCAATCTCCCCGGCTTCAACAATGGCCATATCGACTTCGACCTCACAGTCTATCCTTACAATGGCTTTGGCATCAATGCGGTCTTCAGGGGCGCTGGAGGCACCACCTGGCCCCACGGGCAGGCGCCTTTGGTGCCAGACACCACATCAGGATTAGCCTACAACACGATGGGCTACAACCATTTCCATGTGCCCATCAGCTATGCCTATGGTGATTATTTCCATGGAAAGAACATCAACAGCCTAGCTTGCGTGTTCGAGATCGAATTGAGCGAGGTGAACGGGCAAGCCAATGGCGGGTTGCCGCTCGGCTACCACATCGCCTCTGTCAGCAACATCCAGTGGAGCAATCAATAAGCCCACAGGCATTCAAAGCCCCGGCTGGCGCCGGGGCTTTTCAATTTAAGAGGGAAGCCATGCATTTGGCGGTCTTGGGGGCCAGCGGAAGGACCGGCTGGCTCTTGGTGCAATTGGCTCTCGCTCAAGGCCACCAGGTGCGCGCCCTGGTGCGCGACAGCCATGGCCTGCCAGCCATGGAGGGCCTTGAGCTCGTGCAGGGCGAAGCCACATCCTTCAGCAGCATGCTGGCCACGGTGCAGGGCTGCGAGGCGGTCATATCCTGCTTGGGCCCCAGGCCCGAGGGAGACCCGCTCATCTGCAGCCAGGCCACCGCCCATGTGCTCTCAGCCATGGAAAAGGGCGGCCCCAAGCGCTACGTGCTGGTCTCGGGCATGGCCCAAGACCTTCCTGGCGACGCCAAGAGCCTGGCCAACCGCCTGGCCACCTGGCTCACCCAGCGCCTGGGAGGCGCCATGGTGGCTGACAAGGCCCGCGAGCTCTCAGAGCTGATTGAATCAAATGCCATCTACACAGCCTTGCGGCCGCCACGGCTCACGCAAGCCCCGGCCAGCGGCAAGGTGCGCTTTGACCTCAAGGACTGCCCAGGCCGCAGCATCAGCCGGGGCGACCTGGCAGCCAGCCTGCTGGCCTGCGTGGCTGCCCAGGCGCACCTTCGCCAGTCGCCCTTTGTCTCCAATTGACCCCTTTGAAGGGAACTCATGACCCTGCTGCTCCTGATACTGGCTTTGGCCACCTGCCTCTCGACCCTCCTTGGCGGCTGGCTCATATTGCGCAACAGGGAAGGCCAGCACTTCTATTTCGCCTTTGCCGCCGGCAGCTTGATCGCCGTGGCATTCCTGGACCTGCTGCCCGAGAGCCTAGAGCTGGGCCGCAGCTTGGCCATCACCGACAGGTCCTTGCTCATCATCCTGGTCACCTCGTTCTTCCTCTACAGCTTTGTGGACCGATTCTTCTTGACCCACCACCACCACGAGGATGACGAGCATGGGCATCCCATGGGCCTCATCGGGGCCGGGAGCCTGGTGGTGCACAGCTGCCTGGACGGGGTGGCCATTGGCATCGCCTTTCAAGCCAGCGCCAAGGTCGGCATCATCGTGGCCGCAGCGGTCATCGCCCATGACATGACCGACGGCTTGAACACCGTGGTGCTGATGCTCAAGAACCACCATTCCGTGGCCAAGGCCCGGCTCTTCCTGGTGCTGGACGCGGTTGCTCCCTTGCTGGGAATCTTGGCTGCCTCGACCGTCAGGCTGCCAGAGCAGCTGCTGGCCTGCCTGCTGGCCTTCTTCGCCGGCGAGTTCCTCTACATCGGCGCAGGCAGCCTGCTGCCAGAGACCCAGAACCATGGCACCTTGAAGACCATGGCCGCCATGGCTTCTGGCGCGGTCCTCATCGCTATCTTGACCTCCTTCATCTAGCAGGCCCAAACCCAACATTCGCCCGGCCAAGTGCGTTGTTTAGCTTTTGCGCTATAGAATAAAATCTTGTCCAAGCAGACCAACCCGAACTTCGAGACCACTGAAAAGCTGCTCGGCCTTTTGGGAGGCCGCCTGGGGTTGGAGAAGGTGGAGCCTGCGGTGAAACACCACACAGCATTCCGCACGCGTTCTTCGGCTAGCCGAGTAAGGTGGCGGCCATCGTCTGCAATTTTTGGAATAGCTCTATGGGCCTATCAAGCAGCTTTTTTATCTTCGACCAGATCAAAACGAAGGTTCAAGCCCTCTACAATCTGCCAGAGGCTATGGGCCTGCGGGCGGCCTTTGCCGTAGAGGATCTTGTATAGAGCCTGCCGCGTCAAACCGGTCTGGCGAGAGAGCTTGGTCATGCCAATGCCTTCGCCCACATGCCCTAGGCTTTCAAGAAAGGCGTTCAACCCGCCCTCTTTGAGCGACTGGCGCAGGTAGGCCTTTGAGGTGCCCCAGTCCTTTAGGATCTGTGCCCGAACTGGTTCATAGGGAACGGCCGGCCGCCGTTTCGCGAGTTTCGTAGTCATTCCAGTACCTCCTTGCTAAGTCAAAATCCTTGGATTGTGTGGATTTGTCGCCACCCAAAAGCAGAACCACAAGAACTCGACCTTTTTGACCGATGTAGAGACGGTAGCCAGGGCCCGTATCGATTCGTAATTCGGTGATCACTCCAAAACGTTTAAAATCACCCATCAAACCATGCCGCATGCGTTCAATCCTGCGTAACACCGCAGCGCGAGCCTCAGGATCCCGCACGCCCTTTTGCCATTCAAAAAAGGCATTTTTCCTTGTGGGGTTTGGTAGACGACGATTTGACGCGGTCTGGTCTCCATGTGCGTATTGTAAACAATCGTTGACACTTGTCAACAACAATTTAATGAGCCAAAGCCTCCATGCCGCCGGAGTATAACGCAGGCAGGGGCGCTTGGGGCGTGCTGTGGTGGGGTCTTTGGCCTCAACAAGGCCTTTCATGAAAGCCTCCTTTGCCTTAGAATGCAGCAGGCTGATCAGAAGGCTGACAAGGCGTGCTCGGAATTTGCCAAGCCTAATGATCTGTTCACCCCATGGAATTTAGAGGGGTAAATCATGCTGCTTGTGCCCCCGTTGTCGGCCCCACCGGGGCGGCTTTCAGCGGGTTGTTGATCCAGACCTTGTC